>Ga0136600_1000070_pt1 | contig 55168 bp, 55 predicted proteins | sample AntRauMFilla2698_FD_104634 | JGI IMG/M metagenome (GOLD analysis project Ga0136600, IMG submission 104634) | Saline lake microbial communities from Rauer Islands, Antarctica - Metagenome Filla 2 #698 | ecosystem: Environmental > Aquatic > Non-marine Saline and Alkaline > Saline | place...
AAAGTGTGAGAATGTTTGCCTAAGACCTTAAGAAGTGCTACGAATGTTAGATTACACTTAGAGTTCGAGGTTTGGTGCTTAGCGCCAAGGGCGTATCCGTGGTTTTAAAAAGAATTTTGGAGAAAGTTGGTATGGCAAAAAAGAAAGCGGCCAAGAAGAAAGTTACGAAAAAGTCTACAGCTTCTAAAAAGAAGACAAAGAAAACAGCAAAAAAGTCTACTGCTTCAAAGAAGAAAGTGGCTAAGAAAAAAGTAACAAAGAAGAAATCAACTGCCTCTAAGAAGAAGGCTTCTAAAAAAACAGCTAAGAAGAAAGTTGCTAAAAAGGTGACGAAAAAGAAAGTAGCCAAGAAAACGGCAAAGAAGGCAGCAAAGAAAAAAGTTGCTAAGAAAACAACAAATAAAAAGGTCGCTAAGAAAGCTGCAAAGAAAACGGCTAAGAAAGTGGCTAAGAAGAAAGTTGCTAAGAAAACAACAGCAGCAAAAAAGAAAGTCGCAAAGAAAGTCGCTAAGAAGAAAATTGCGAAAAAAACAACAGCAGCAAAGAAGAAAGTCGTAAAGAAGGCAACAATAAAAACAACAAAGACGACTAAGAAAGCCTCTCCTAATAAGGCATCTGAAAAGCCAGTTAAGAAGGGACCGACTAAAGAAATTGAGGTCGGTGAGCAGGTTGATCTCGCACTTACAAAGAAAGAAAAGAAAAGTATTGCCTCGGAGGCGAAGGAAAAAATCTCTGAAGGGATAGAAGCTCTTAATGAAGATTACTCTCTTAAAGAGATTTTCTTAGCTATTAAATCTCTTGAGTTCTATACCTCTGATAGTGATGAGTGTATGGCAAGAGGTTGTGAAAACCCATCAACAACTAATGGCTATTGTCGCTTTCACTATATCTCGCGTTGGAAAGACATCAAGAAGAGACATCGTATTCTTGAAGAGGGTCAACTCCAAGAGTATATTGAAAAGTTAGTGGATAAATATCCTATTAAGTTTATCGAAAGCCTTGTGTCTGACCTTACAGATGAGAAGTCCTTCTTTGCTATCTTGAAAGAAATGGATATTGATGCCGACGAAGAGTCTTACGACGATGTTGAAGAGGGTGATGATGATGATCAAGACATCGCTTTTGAGACGAAAGGCTCTAGTAAGCCAATTTTCGAAGACTAGCCCTTTCTCAATCAAAATTTTTAAAGATTACTTAGATTGCTAGTAAGCGATGTGGCTGGCTTTCCCCATTGCGACCTCAATGGAAAGCTCATGTCCTTTCCCTGAAGATTTAAAGTCATTTGTGGCAACGCCAAGAGCCTTTGTAATGGTTGTACCCACAAGTGCATTCTTTGGTGACTTCACTTCGATATCGCCGGTTGCCACTTTTATGGAGGACTTGCCTTCGCTAGGCCATCCAGCAGCCGACCACTTAACCCTTCCAGCTGCGACTTCAACTTGAATAGGCATATTGCTCTCTACCCAAGTGAGCTCTCCAGCAGCAAGGCTGACTTGGAGGCTTTTTAGAGCACCACTTCCCGAAATTGTTCCTGCAGCTTGCTCAATAACAAGACTTGTTGAGCTATTGAGATTTAGGGTCCACTCGAGCTCGCAGCCACTGCTGCCAGTAAAGGAAGTATTTTCTATTAATACATAGGTCGTTTGGTTTTCAACTTTGTGGGACAAGCTGCACCATTCTCGCCACTCTAATTTCTTATATCTGAGGCTTTGCTCACCACTTGTAATGTTGACTGTGATTTTTCCTGAATGGTTCTGAATATTAACCTTAGGGCCCACATCCATTATGGACTCCATCTTAAGGATGCTTGTTGCGTTGGGCTTTTCTGGCTGGCAGCCAAAACTAAGGATAAGAAGTGATGTGATAATTATTGATTTAATAAGATCTCCGCTTGAATACTTAAGGCAACGTTTTCTCGGCTTATTTTATAGAAGAACTTGAGGTCCTTGTAGCTGGCCTCTGTCCAGTTCGCAACATAATCATTCCAGTCAGTATCTTTGAAATAACTATCAAAAAAAACTCCCAGGGAATCAATGAGCGTATCGAGAAACTTTTCTGGGTCTTGGTCTTTTTCAAGATCTAGGCTTGCGATATAAGTGGCAGGAGCTTCTTCCAATTTTTCAGGGTTTAAAATGCCAACCGCTAAATAGAGTTCGTCCGGATAGGTAAGTCCGTGAACTTGGAATTTCTTTTCGGCTTGATCACACTGTGCTTGGTATACACTATAGAGAACGGACTCTACTTTATCGCGCCATTTATCGGGAAGAAGAATACCTGGTTTTGTTTGATCTTTTCTAGCTAACAACGATTACCCCTCTTAGCAGTTGAGTATAATGGACGCTCAACATACACTATGGGAAGCAGCGAGGCAAAGTGATGAACTTTAATTCAATTTTATCAACAGCAAAGATTCTTATAAAGTGGCAGGGGCAAAGTTTAGTGCTTCCGGAGATTGTGGCGATCGACCTTGAAGCTTTGACTCTCGAAAAAGATGTTGAGCCTGGAGATCTTGCACCACCCGTTATCTTGCTAAGTGTTAAGGTCGGAAGAAAGTGGTCAGACTTTCACTTTACTAAGCTAAGTTGGGGTCCTCGGGGCTCCAACAAAAAAGCATTTCTCACTATGAATCTTGATGCTGCAGAGCAATCTGAGCTTAAGAAAACTCTGGAACTTGGTCTAAGCGTCTAGTGGGTCAAAACTCTGGCAAAAGCGTTGCAGAGCTACCAAGTTAGTGTGATTTATGGTTAAATCTCCCGTCTTTTAAAGAATCAAAAACCTTATTGATGAGGAGAATTTATGTCCGTTTATATCTTATCTGGAAGTCGTACCCCAAGTGGTTCTTTCCTTGGAAGCTTATCTACTGTTTCTGCGCCTAAGTTGGGTGGAGTTGCCATTCGTGGCGCGCTCGAAAAAATAGGAATGGCCAAAGAAAATGTTGATGAAGTCTTTATGGGAAATGTTGTTCAAGCTGGAGTCGGCCAAGCACCTGCAAGACAAGCTTCATTCGCAGCTGGCTTATCCGAAGCTGTTCCTTGTACAACAGTTAATAAAGTATGTGGCTCAGGACTGAAGACGATAATCATGGGTGCCCAGTCTATTGCGGCTGGGGATAACGACCTTGTTGTTGCTGGCGGTATGGAGAATATGAGCCTTGCTCCTCATTTAATTCCGAGCTCTCGAACGGGTGTTAAGTTTGGTGGCGCTCAGATGAAAGATGCCATGCAGTGGGATGGTTTGTGGGATGTTTATAGTGATCAGCCCATGGGGAACTGTGCAGAAGAGTGTGCAAAAAAGTACAACTTTACTCGTGAAGAACAAGATGGCTTTGCCATTGAATCATTTAAAAAGGCTCAGAAGGCCATTGAAGCTGGGGTTTTTAAAGATGAAATTACTCCTGTCACGATTCAAGGTCGTAAGGGAGAGACTGTTGTTGAGCAAGACGAGGGCCCTTTCAAAGCAAACTTTGAAAAGATTCCTCAATTAAGGGCTGCTTTTGAAAAAGATGGAACAATTACGGCAGCGAATGCTTCAACTATTAATGACGGTGCGGCTGCTGTGGTTCTTGGTGGTGAAAAGTATAAGGACCAAGCGAAGTTTAAGATTGTTGCTCATGCCATGCATGCTCAAAATCCAACTTGGTTTACCACTGCCCCTGTAGAGGCAATGAAAAAGTGTAGCGAAAAAGCTGGGATTACCCTCAATGAAATTGATCTCTTTGAAATTAATGAGGCTTTTGCCGTTGTGACCATGGCAGCGATGAAAGAGCTCGAGCTTCCAAATGACCGAGTAAATGTCTACGGTGGGGGAGTTTCCTTAGGTCACCCTATAGGAACCTCGGGAACAAGAATTGTGGTTACGCTAATGAATGCGATGGAAAAGAAAAAGAGTAGGTACGGAATGGCCTCCATTTGCATCGGAGGCGGAGAAGCTTTAGCATTGATTATAGAAAAGTTATAAAAACAAACGTGAGGATAGGATGTCCCAGGCGGTAGCATCTAAACAGAAAAAGTCAGGTATTCGTACCTTTGCGCCGGGTGAAGTTCTCTTTAAGGAGAGTGACCCGGCGACTTCTCTTTTTATTATTCAAAAAGGTCAAATACGTCTCTATCGTCCTAAGGGTAAGGGCTTTGTTGATCTCGCCATTCTACGTTCTGGTGAAGTTATTGGCGAGATGGCTTATTTTGATGAGAAAAGTAGAAGACGCTCTTGTTCTGCGGCAGCAATTGTCTCAACTGATGTGATTGAAATTAGTTTTGTGGCTTTTGCCAAAACCATGGAAGGACTTAATCCTTGGTTTAAAACAATCATTAATACTCTTGCCGATCGTTTAAGAAAAACTAATGAAAGAGTAAAAGAATTGGAGACAAACTCTGTTGGTTTTGGGACTGGCGGCAAGGTTGCTGACTATGTCTTTTTTCATACGACAGATGTTATGCGTGCCTTAAGTACTATGTATCTTGTTTTCAAGACTCATGGAGAAGTGCTAGAAAATGGTCAATATCAAATTCACATGAACAAACTTAAGTTCTATCTCTTTGATATCTACAATGTTCCTGAAATTAAATTTGAAGAATTTTTAAATATTTTGAAGGCAGAACACTTTGTTGAAATTGCTAAAGATGACGATGGCCTCCCAAAGAATCTAAGAGTTGATAATCCGGATGACTTTAGGGCAATTACAGTTTTCTTTAATACTCAAAAATTAGTTGAAGATTCTAAGAAGCTTACGGTCTCACAAAAATGTGAGCGTCTGTTAGGTGAAGTTGCTAAGCAACTTAAGAGTGCGGATAAGCCCCAAGCAATGGCTAATATTTCTCTTATTCTCAATGATTTTAAAGAGAGAAAGGTTCCTATCACTGATGAGGACTATAGAGATGCAGTTAAAGCAGGGTTAGCAGAAGATATTCTTGTCGGGGGAGATAATAATCTGACGTCTGTGGTTAATATCGATAAGCTTCGTAAGGTACTTCCAGCAATTCGTATGCAAAATGCCATCAAACGAATTAATGAATCTAAGGCACAGGATGGAAAAAGCAGCTATTAAGAGTCTGTCTCACTCTTAACTTTAAAGTCTGCTTCAATGGTATCGCCATCATTCAAGGTATCTGTATCATAAGGGGAGTTACCTCCTCCCATATTCTTTCCATTTACAATAATTGTTCTTTTAAACTTAAAAGGTTTTCCTCGATTGATAACAATTGATTTCTCAGAGGACTCACCACCAAGGGCGATAATCCATGCCATAATGACGAGCACAGGGTTGGTCTTCCAATAACCAATGGTTGAAAGAATTGCCACTAAAAGACGAGGGGCAAAGAGCCAGCCTAGCCACCAAAGAAAGCCGCCACTAACAACCGAGCTAAAAAGTAGAGTAAGGCGAGGAAATAGGGTGAGAAAGATTAAAAAGAAGAGACCATGGTTTTGCCAATAATTCACTAGGCCAAAGTCTACTTGGAATTCATTAATAAGGATGGTTGAGACCCCTGTAATGGCCAAAAAGAGAATGAGTAGTCTTGTAATTGTGTTCATATCCTTACCCTAGTAAAGCTTGAAGCGGCTGGCAATGTAAGAAAGAATTAGAGTAAATTTTTCATTAGAATTCATTTTTAGGGATAATAGAAGGAATCATTTCATAATTCCAAGGAGGGATCTCGTGAGAGCAATAATACTACTGCTGGTTTTTTCTATTCCCGCAACATTCGCCTGTAGCATAGATGGACGTTCTGGTTTCATGCCAGAAAATGATATGTCTATTCCTGTTGGCGCAAAAATGGCCAATAATATGACTGAAGAGCGCTTCAATGAAATCATTGATAAAGTAGAAGCTGTTTACGCTCCTATTATAAAAAAAGATAGGAGAGCACGCTTAAAGGTTAATCGTAAATGGAGCGATGATACAGTAAATGCATCAGCTCAACAGTTTTGGAAACTATGGATCGTTAATATGTTTGGTGGACTTGCTAGACACCCTGCTGTTACAGATGATGGCTTCGCACTCGTTGTTTGTCACGAGCTTGGTCACCACCTTGGTGGTGCACCTAAGAATGGTGGCGTAATGGGCTGGGCATCTAATGAAGGTCAGTCTGACTACTTTGCAAGTCTAAAGTGTTTTAGAAAAGTTTTTGGGGATGATGACAACGTCAATATTGTTAACAATATGGATATTGATTCTACTGCTAAAACTCTATGTGAGTCTGAGTGGGGGAATGCGGAAGACCAGGCCCTTTGTGTCCGTGCGGCGATGGCAGGCAAGTCTTTATCAACTCTTCTCGCTGGAGGAACAAGAGGTTCTGTAAATTTTGATACTCCTGATGATTCAGTAGTTGAGAGAACAAATAATCGTCACCCGGCTGGACAATGTCGTCTTGATACTTACTTTCAAGGTTCACTTTGTGACCAACCACACACAGCGGATGTATCCAAAAGAGATGCCACTGTAGCGACTTGTAATAGAAGTACAAACCATAAGATCGGGATTAGACCACTTTGTTGGTACAAGCCGTAATTTCACTAAAATTTAAAGGTAAATAAGCCCCAGAATTGGGGCTTTTTTTATACCTTATTTCCAAAACTCTTTCTTCCAATCGTATATTTCAAAAGGATGGAATTGATTCTTATAGGACATGGAAGGGTTTTCCTTAATGTAGTAACCAAGATAGTAATAAGGTCTTCCAGATTCTTTTGCGAACTCAATTTCTTTGAGTGCCCCAAAGATACCAAGGCTCCTCTCGCTAAAGTCTGGGTCATAAATAAAGTAAACGCTACTGGCCGCTTCTTTTGAAATATCAAGAAAGCCAACTGCAATGAGCTGGTCTTTGAGATAAAATTCCGATAATAATGCAGAAGTCGATGGAGTAAAGTGAGTTTGAATAAAGTCCTCTCTGGAACCTATCTTGCTCTCGTCTTGTTTAAATCTCACCTTAGAGTGTTTAACGAAAAGATCAAAAATCTCTTCTCTATAAACAAGAGAGTTAAACTTAATTGTGACATCTTTATTTTTTTTGAGAACTCGCTTTTGACTCTTCGATGGTGAGAAGTCTTTGCTTCGGACTCTCAAGGGAAGGCACTTCTGACAATGAGCACAGTTGGGTCTGAAAAAGTAAATACCAAACTTTCTGAAACCTTTTTCTAGATATGTATCGAATTCCTCTTCGGTCAGGTCGGTGGCAAGAAAGAACTCATGCCTCGCCATTTCTCCCAATATGTAAGGGCACGCCTCTTCAGGTGAGAGGCGAGGGGAGCTGAGAAGTTTCATTAAGAACTAGGGTCATAAATAACTTCGATGGTCGCTCCATTAGAGTAAACGGCATTTCCAAAGAGCTTCAGGAAATATCCTGATTTGTTTATCGCTGGAGTTGCACCACAGTATTCTGTAGAATTACTTGGACAGAAGTTTCCTGGACCCATAATTTTAATATTCTTACTGGTGAAGTATTGTGGGTTCCCACCGGATTTGATTAACTGCCAACCATTCGTTGTAGACTGAGATACAGGAATACCATTAATCTTTACCGATATCGATGATTCAAGTGGTTTGGTTTGAAGGTTGATATAACCAAACCATTCCTTAGGTGTCTGGGTTTGTACGCTAATACATTGTGGGTAAGTCACAATGGCATTACCGTAAAGCCTTACAAGGTAACCTGTAAATGGTTCGCCAGGAGTTGGCTCATATCTCGTATTTTGGGTTTGCACAGAATTAACAAAGGTAAAGCCGGAGGCACCAGCAGGGATGGGAGATTGAAGTTGTTGCATTTCAATTCCATCTTTAAAAACTCTTACTTCGTTCGGGTCTATACTGAGAGCACTACTTGAGGCCACTGGCCACCAGTTATACTTATGTTGAATCAGGGTATCGTTGATGGCCGCATTGATACCATCAAAGACACTTGAGAAACTCGATTGGCTACAAATATCATAGCTATCATACATACCATCGCTTCGGGTGTTTTGATCTGATTGGCGGTATTGATTAGTACCATTAACAAAGTAGGGTTGGTTGTAAACAGCCTTTGCGACTTTTTGATAAGTATCACCTTTTTTCCAAGAGGTTACTCCTCCACAAGTGTTACCATTTCCATAAGAATTGAAAGCAGAAATACTCATGAAACGAAGTTGGCTTGAGTTGAGATTAACACCGGTACAGTTACCTGAAGGAGGATTATAAGCACCCCTTAAACAAAGGAGTTCTTTGGTTTTTTCATTAATATAGATTTGTTGATCAGCTGCTGCGATTTGATTCTTTTCCCATGAAGAATCATCTTCATTAGACATAACAATGACGTATAGATAACTATTCGCCCTGAAGATACCATTACTGACATTCGCCTTAATAAGGTCAACGGCACGGTCAACACCCTCTTCTTTAGATCCCTGGGCATAGGAGAAATTGAGGCTCTGTGCTGCTAGAGTCCTATCAATCTTCATTGAAAGGGCTCCACTGCCTAGACCATCTGTATTTTCAGAAATGAGTTTGGCCTGATAATTTTCTGGATCAGTGTCACCGATTACCAGGGGGGCCATAAGAACATGATAGTCAAAGCGGCTAGAGATTTGATCAATTGTATTATTAAGAGCTTGTTTAGTGCTGTTGTTAATAAAGACTGAACTCGTTGAATTGTCCCAAAGGAAGAGGAAGTCGACCTTTGGTTTAATAAGGGTGAAAGCAGAACAAGCAGCAAAGCTGTTTTGCTGAACTTGGGGAGAAACTTGAGCATCTTTAACTCGCTTGGGGGCGAATTGATCTGCACCACAGCCAGTAAAGAGCGTGAGCAATAGCAAGCCTGATAGGCTTTTCTTTAGATTTTTAAAAGTTCTCGTCGTCTTCATGAGCATTCCCATATTTCTTAAGTTACTCCTATCTCCTAAGGTTTATCGGGAAATTGCGGGAATTACTTTAGACGAGTTTTCGACTACTTAGAGAGAATATATTCGCTGAGAGGGGCCGCTGTGAGTATATGACCTTCTTTTGTGAGGTGATCATCACCGTTGATGATTGCAGGTCTTGTTTGGTGGAGCTTTTTTAGCGCAGTTAAGTTTTCAATAAGGGGAATTTGTAGCTTTTTCGTCAGAAACCTAAGTTTCTCCAATGGTCTCGAAAAGTCTAGCTTACTGGCGGGAATACCCCGCCTACTAATAATTTCATGAACACTTTTATAATCTGGACTAAAGAAGGGAATAATATTGAGCTGATCTTCAAGATAAGAACGAGTCGGAATGACTGTTATAAGGAGTTCAATATTTCTCATCTCACATAGTCTTTTTAATTCAAGAAGTATAACTTCAACATTTTGATAGGCTTGGTTAACTTCCTTCGGTTGGGGAGTAACATAGAGGGCCACTTCTCCTTCATTAAAGTCTCCAATGTTAAATTCATTTGGATTAATATCCATCTCTCCAATGCTCACGAAGAGATCGCTATTGCGACTGTTTCTTTGTAGCCGTAGCCTTTGCAATCTATAAAACTTATAAAGAGCAGTCTTTTCGAAGAAATGAGGAGCATAGTCTTCTTTATAGGTAAGATTCAAAAAATTACCAGGTTTAAGGTATACAGACTGATTGATATCATTTGCTAAAAAGATTCCCAAAATAACGGTGTCAGGGTTATAGGATTGTAAGTATTGGCGATAAAATAAGACAGAGTCTTGGAGAAGAGCACCAGGAATACCAAAGTTAAAAACTTCAACATTTCTTTTTTCTTTTCTTAGGGAAGACTCTAGTAAGGTTGGCCAGGCTTGCTGCCGCTTTACCCCTAATCCAAAAGTTCCGGAGTCACCTATGGCCAAAATACGTTTGGAGTTTTCTTTTCTTTTAAAGGGGTAAGTTTCTCCTTCAACCTCTATTTCCTTTGAGTTTGTTGGATTGTTAACCCACTTGTAAAACCAATCAATGGAACGCTCTCTTTGGCCAGCTTGAGCCTTTCTCAAGATAAATTCCGAATGACCAAAAAGCTTTGGTGTAAGATAAAGCCTTCCAAAGCCTAGGCTTTGGAGCCATACTTCTCCAATGAGAAGAGCAAGCACAAGTCCCAGTGAGATTGAGAGGGAGATCAAAAAGATTCGTTTTATTACCATTTACTCAATCATAGCAATTTCATCGGTTTTTATGAATAGGACAAAGTTTCCCTCTACGGTGGTCTCTAAAGGCTCGCTACAATAGATAAGGTATTGTAATTTATTGAAATCGGTAGATTTCAGATGAGGTAAGTCATGACTTGGTATTTTGTTCAAGGAAGTGAAAGAGTTGGACCTGTTGAAAAAGAAGAAATTAATGGTCTTTTCAGAGAGGGAACACTGACTCCGGATTCTTATGTTTGGCGTAAGGGCTTTGATAACTGGAAAAGCTTAAATACTGTAGATGAATTTGATGAACTATTATCTGGAGCAATTGATGACTCTCATCAAAGAGATGAGGATAATGAGATAAGTGAAATCCCTCAGATGAACTCTTTTGGTGAGGAAAAGGATGTGCAAGAAGCACCTGCTGCATTTGATATTAACAAAATAGGTGAACATGAAAAGGTTTTCACTATTAAAGTAGGATACGACCGCGGAGGAAGCGAAACAGAGTATGGACCATTCTCGATTCAACAACTCAAAAAAGCCTACGATGAAAATAGAATTAATGAGAAAACGTTTATTTTTACTCCAGGGATGAATACATGGGTCTTACTTGGAGACTTCGATTTATTTGAAGTCATTGCAGGGGATTTGCCACCATCAATTACAGAAGATGATCGTCGAATAAATGTAAGAAAACCGTTTATTGCGAGGCTCTTTTTTCATGATAATAACCAAGTGTACGAAGGAATTTGCCGAGATATATCAGTTGGCGGACTGCAAATACTTGTTTCAGACTTCCCTTGTAATGTCGGAGATGACGTGGCCATGAACGTACACCCAGATAATACGGATTACCACTTTACCGCCTCTGGTACTGTTGTAAGGCTTCTCGAGGGGAACTCTGGTTTTTCACTGCGCTTTATGGATTTGGCGAATGATGCTAAAGATGCGATTAAAAATTATATAAATGAAAATTGATTCTGTTTCCTACCAAGAGACTCATCAAGAGGGAAAACTAACAGTATCTTCCTTGAGCCTAAAAGAGGATAACTCTCGGACCTTTCTCTATGCTAAAGAATATAGAAATTGTGATGTAAACTCTATTGAGAGAGAACTCTTTTTTCTTCATGACTTAGGTGAGCACTGTGGACGCTATCAAGATTTCTTCAAGCCCTTTGTAGATAATTCTAAAGGGCCAATGAGAATTACCGCTATTGACCTTAGAGGTCATGGTAAGAGTAGTGGTACAAGAGGCCATCTCGATAATCTTGATACACTTTGCTTCGATATTATTGCTGTCATAAATAAGGTAATAGGAATTACAGGTAAAAAGCCGCATCTCATGACCATCGGCTTAGGTGGAATCGTTGCTTTAAAGATCAATCATCTGCACTTCTCTTATCTAAATGAGCAAATAGGAAGTCTTATTTTAGTTAATCCAGCCTTTAAGCTTAGATGGCAAATCCCAACATTTTTTCAAGAAATAATAGAAAATAGAGATCTGCCTTTTGGTAAATTAAAGCTACCCTTTGAACTTTCTGGACAACTTATTGCAGGGGACACTATAGAGGCTGATGATTTCGATAGAGATCCATTGGTTAGCCATTCTCTGACATGGGCCACTTTTTTGGAAGTTCAAAGAAACTCAGCACTGATTAGAACTTCTGCTTACTACTTAGATATTCCAGTCTTTATAGCTATAAGCGGTGAAGATAAACTCTATGACTCGAAAGTAGCAGAGCTTTTTTCTCGGGGAATCGGTCTTGGCACTGTTCATCATTATCTAGAAGCGAATCATGACCTCTTTCATCATATCGATTGTGAAAAGTTCGTAAACCATGTTTATAATTGGATGGAAGAGATTTCATCTTAAAATTCAAGGAAGTTTTCATGCGTTCCATCTTAATATTGATAAGCCTATTTTTCATTTTTGCCTGTTCAACATTAGATAAAAACCTTGTTAAGGCAGACAAGTATTATGTAAATGGTGGCGTCTATAAAAACTTAAAGTGGGAAGATGATTTAGAGTTTAATAGGGTTTCCTGGTTTAAAGAGCTCACTCTCTCCTTTGATCTTCTTTATGCAAAAGTTCCAGAGGAATCACCTTTCTATAATTGGTTTTCTAAAAGTGAAAGGGACATGATGAAGACCTGTGTTGATCACAAGGTTGTTCTTACTTATGCATGGGATCCAATGACAATATCTCGGGAGCAATTCTTTGCAGATATGGAAGAGCAGGGATATGAGAGATTAAGTTTACCTGACTTTCATACCCACGTGAAAATGCACCCCAACTTTGCTCGCTTTAATATTTATTTATATAAAACTCACCTTCTTTGTCGAAAGAAATTAATGGGAAAGAGCCTGACAATTTCCTTTCCAGGATTTCAGTCTTTTACTCTTTGACTTGACTCCTAACGTGATTATGGTCAGTTAGGCTAGGGGCCAGAGGCTAGTTTACCTTATTGAGTCTTTAAAATTCCAATATTTCCCTCAAACTTTTCCTCAAATTTTCCGATAAGTAACCTAGGAGTTACAACTCATGAGTGAAAAGAAAGAACGTTTTGGTCGATATTTAATCTTAGATCACCTAGTTGATGGTGGTATGGCCAAGATATGTCGCGCTAGGTTTCTTGGCGAACAGGCTGACAAAGTCGTCGCCATAAAAATGATTCAGCCTCAATACTCATCAGATGAGTCCTTTAAGCAAATGTTCATGGATGAAATTAAAGTAACCTTTGGTCTTCTTCATCCTAATATTGTTCAAACTTATGACTATGGTATTCACAAAGATCAACTTTTTGTGGCCATGGAATATTGTGATGGCAGAAATTTAAAAGAATACCTTGATAGGTTAAGGCAAAAGAAGTTTGTTTTCCCTGTCGAGATTAGTATCTATATTATCTCTCAAGTATGCCAAGGCTTGCATTACTCACATACTTTCACAGATAAACTTACTGGGAAAGCTGCCCATATAATTCACAGGGATATTTCACCTCATAATATTATGCTGACTTATGATGGTGCGGTGAAGATTATTGATTTTGGTATCGCCAAGGCCAATACGAACTCCGAAGCAACTCAAGCAGGGACAATTAAGGGTAAACTTAGCTACCTTGCTCCTGAGTATCTCGATGGTCTCGCCCTCGATGCAAGATACGATATGTTTGCAGTGGGAATAACCCTATGGGAGATGCTTTGCTCAAGGAAACTTTTTAAAGCCGCAAATGACCTTGCTGTTTTAAAGAAAATTCAAGAATGTAAAATTGTACCTCCTTCAAAAATTAACCCTAATGTTCCAAAAGAGCTTGATGATATCGTATTACAAGCTTTGAAGAAAGATCGTAATAAACGTTTTGAAAATATGGACCAATTCAATAGGGCGCTCATCAAGTTTCTCTATGCCAATTATCCAGACTTCAATTCATCAGATCTATCTTACTTCGCGAAGGAGCTATTCAAAGAAGAAATTAAAAAAGATAGGGAAAAGCTATTTGAATTTGGGAAGATTGATATTAAGTCTTACCTCGCCGATTGGAAAAGAGAGCAAGAAGGTGGAACCAATGCGGCAGAAAACGAAGAAAGAGCTGCTGCTGAAGGTAAAGATTTAACATCTACTGGAACGAACACACGAAAAAAAGAACAAGTGTTGGACTTTGGTTTTGCTTCTGATGAAACGGCTACTAAAACAAGCTTAAAAAAATCAAGGGCTGCGGCAAGGTCAGCTCGTACGGCGACAAAAGCATCAGGTAAGGTAGAAGTTATCGATGGTGATAAGCTAAAAATGAATATGCCGAACGCTAAAAAGGTAGCCTTTAGTGCTCCTCCTTCAGAGTCGGGAAAAACTCGTACTCGCACAAAGTCGAGAACAAAGAGTAGAGGGAATAGTAGGGAAAATAATACATCGACTGGTACAGTGTCCTTCAAAGTCTCAGGCGGAAAGCCCATGAGCTTATCAAAAGTTGTGGCATTTTTAGTAATTGTAGCGGGCGGAGCCTACTTCGGTAATGCCAACTTACCTATGATTAAAGACCTTTTTACAAACCGTACTCCTGCATCTGAGAAACCTCGTGTAGAGCCTACGGTTGTCGAGAATGATGATCTCAACCAAGGTATAAATGCAATTCAAGAAAATTTAAAAAATGGCATTAGAATAACAAATTATGACCGCCAACTGCACACAGTTTATGTCGATGGCGAAAAAGTAAGACCCGACTTTCTCAACAAGATAAAAGTACCAAGCGGAAAAGAGATTTTCTTGAGAATTGAGCGTCCGGGCTTCAGACATTTTGTAAAAAAACTTAATCTGAATGGGCGTGATCTCGTTGAAGTGACAATCCCGAGTCTACCACAACAGAGCTTCGGCTATATCTATGTGGCCCAAGGTTGTAGGATGTTTGGAAACTTAACATTCGAGCTTTACGGAGAAAAAAGGTCCGAGAGGCTTCCTCTTACTCGTTACAAACTAGGAATTCCATTTCCCATCGATGGAGATGGTGGTCGTCACCCAGCTAATAGTGATGGCAGACCTATTTATACCGTATATTATCAAATGAAAGACAAGCCAATTAAGCGCAAGTTAGAGTTTTCATTTGATAGTGATGAGCAAAGAGTAGACCTTTGTAGTCTTTAAGGTTTTTCTGTATTTCTTTTCTGTTTGAAAATATTATTCTTTCTCATGGCCAGTAGACGCATGATTTCTGCAGCAGTTTCTTCTAGGGCCTTATCGGTTACATTAAAAACAGGCCATCTCTTATTTTCTTTAAAAATGTTATTTGCCCATTCAAGCTCCTCTGTGACCTTTGCCTCATCTGCATAGTTTCCCGTAAGAGAAGCTGCCCCAAGTCGATTGAGACGGTTTTGACGGATAACCTTTAAGGCTTCGGGATCAATCGTCAGAGCAAATATCTTTCTTTGATCAATTGTAAAAAGCTCTTTTGGTAATGGTGTCCCTAAAACGAGTGGTACATTTGTAACTTTGAATCCATGTAGACTTAGGTAAAGACTAAGAGGTGTTTTTGAAGTCCTTGATATGCCAACAAGGACAACATCTGCCAAGTGGAGTGAGTTTAGATTTCTACCGTCGTCATGGTTTAAGGTAAACTCCATCGCCTCAACTCTTTTATAGTAATTATCGTTTACTTGATGAAGTAGTCCAGGTTCATTGGTAGGTTCTTCATCGAAGTAATTTGAAAAAGTTGTTAGTGCCGGACCAAGAACATCTAAGGTCCTTACATGTTTTATTCGCGCCACTTCAGAAATATACTCTCTCATATCGGCACTTACTAAAGTATAGATGATAAGGTCATGGTGTACTGCCGCTTCGCTAAATATAGCGTCAAGTTGCTCTTTCGTACGAACATTTTTATAACGAGTAAAGTAAACATCACGGTCTGAAAACTGAGTCATCACCGCTCTTGAGATGGCGGTTGCTGTTTCTCCAGTCCCATCAGAAATAATGATAATTTTAAGGCGTTTTCTCTTTTCCATGTTCCTATTTTACACCAATTTATAACTTTAAAGCAGTGAGAAATTGCTCACAACAGTCAAGAAATTGAGTCTTCTGTAATAGTGGGTTAAATTCCTGTTTCGGTTCAATTTTTTTGAAGAAAGTTTTTTGTGATTTTGCTAAGCGTCTTGTTGCGATAAAAATTTGCTGGGCAAGATTGGCAGTATCTGAACTTTCTTCATTGAGAAAGCTTATCACTTCTTTATATCCAATTGATTGTAGGGGCTTAAGTTCTGGAGAGTAGCCTTCTTTGAGTAGTGCCTTTACTTCGCTTATGAGTCCATCCTCGATCATCTTTTCAGATCTATTTTTTATAATTTCCCAATGTTCTTCTTTGGGAATATTGAGAAAGATATTAAGGACTTCCCAATGAGCAATCTTGGGTTTGGAAAAATCATAAGGTCCATTTCTTTCAAGCTCATCTTGTGCCTTAGAGAACTTGTCCCCGTAGGATAAGCAGTGCTCTAGTGCTCTTGTTGTTCTATATTGGTCATTAGAATGAATCCTCTCATGGCTTTTAGGGTCTAAGTTTTTGAGTAGCGTACGTAAGCCTGGTAGCCCTTGTTCATCCTCTATGAGTTGAATTTTCTCTTTTATCTCTTTAGTTACTTTTGTACTTGGTCCCATGCCTTTAATAAGGGCCCTTATGTAAAAAGCACTGCCCCCAGCAATAATAGGGACAACTTCTTTTTCATGAAGGTTTTTAATGATTGTATGGGCTTTTTCACAAAAGCTATTGGCATTCATTTCATTTTTAACGGAGCAAATATCAATAAGGTGGTGTGGCACTTCTCCTCTTTCGAAAAGGCTTGGCTTGGCCGTGCCAATATTTAACTCTCTATAAAATAGGAGAGAGTCTCCATTGATTACTTCGCTATTAATGCCTTGGTCTTTGAGCTTTTGAGCGAGACCTATCGAAAAGGAGGTTTTCCCTGTGGCCGTTGCTCCACCAATAAGGATTATGGGAAGCTTTCTCTCATTTTCAGTCATTAAAGATTCTTGTTAGAGTTACTTCGTCTAAAAGGCTCAGGTAATTAGTATTAGGGCCTATCTTTGAGCTTAAGTTAAAGATAAGCTCTTGTGAGAATATTATTTCGTTAATTTCACTAATGGATTTGTTTAAAAGGTATTTTAAAAGGCCTTCGACAAATGGCGAAAGGGAAAGGTCAAGCCTTGACCATATTTGGTGATGACCTTGAAGTAGAACGAGGGAGTCATCGATGACTTCAAGTTGGAAACCAATTGATGAGAGTTTTTCGATAAGAGCAATTTGTCTTTCACCATTGAGGTTAACCTGAATAGGTTCACTAATAAGTAGTGGGATGAATTCACTTTCTTGCTGTAAGAAAGGAAAAGGTTCTCCTTCCAAAAGTAGCCTTATAAAACGTTCCTTTGAAAAAAGATGGACTTTTTTATCACACTGATAAAGTTGAAATGGTCCAATTTGTTGATTTATCTTTTGTTGAAAAACTGTGGGTTGAAAAGCCTGCTCTTGAGATTTGCTAAAAAAGGAGTCATCTCGTGGCTTGGTGGGAAAGCTACTTTTTGCAGGGGATGACTCATCTTTAGTGTGAGTTCCCTCTGAGCTTGTCCTTGAGAAGAGGTCATCTTGCTTGCCCTTCTCTTTATTTTCAAAACTCTTTTTAATGATGCCTTTTAAGGAGCTACTGAGTAGTCCTGTAATTACAGGTAGCTTAAAAAACTTTATTTGAGTTTTATTGGGGTGGACATTGACGTCAATAAGATTGGCAGGAGCATTAATAAAAATACAGTAATGACCTGTTTCTCCTTCAGGGTAAATATTGGCCATGTTGCGAATAATCGTTTGGTGGATTTGGCGATCGGTAAAGAGTCTATTGTTGGCGAAGAGGTAGTGTTTCTTTCCGCTATTTCCTCTGCCGGATTCTTGGCTGACGAAGCCCCAAACATTATGTCCTTCATATTCACTCTTAAACGAAAAGAGTGCAGCTGACTTCTTGCCCTTGCTTGTTAAGATTTGCGAGACTCTTTCTTGAATGCTCGCAGTGCTTTGATAAACGACCTTATCGGCTTCATCCCACTTTACGGAAAAAGTAATTTTGGGGTTTGAGAGAAGAAAGGAGGTGATGATTCTTTTAAGTGCATTTTTTTCTGAAATTTGTGATTTTACAAATTTTAAACGAGCAGGGGTATTATAAAAAAGATCCTTTATAAAGAGCTTCGTTCCCTTTTTAAGCCCTGGCTGAAGGGCGTGGGACTTTACCTCTGCACCGTGGATTATAATTTTACCACCTCTAGGGTTGTCCTCATTTGGACTGCTGGTGCATGTAATTCGTGAAATGGAAGAGATAGAAGCGAGTGCTTCACCTCTAAAGCCAAAACTATTCAGACCATAAATATCTTCGAAACGACTAATTTTTGAAGTGGCATGACGACAAAAAGCAAAGGGCAGGTCCTCAAAAATCATTCCTTCGCCATTATCCTCAACGGAGATAAGGTCGAGGCCATTATTGATAAGATGAATTTCAATTTTGGTGGAACCGGCATCAATAGAGTTTTCTAAAACTTCTTTAATAAGGCTAGCTGGCCTTTCGATGACCTCACCAGCTTTTATTTGATCTACAAGATGCTCTGGTAGGAGGCGGATTTTTTGGGAGGGCGTTTCGTTTAAATGGGAAGAAACTTCAAGGTTAGTCATCCTGCTCGGTAAAAATTAACCTGGTTTCTTCCTCCTTCTTTAGATTTGTAGACTGCTTCATCAGCTCGCTTAAACAAATCAGTTCCTGTCGCCACTCCTTGACGATAGTCTGCAACTCCAATGGACGCTGTTACAGGTAAGCGCTTTCCATCGTACATAAACTCATGACTTTCGATGAGCTTACGAAGTCTCTCGGATATTTCGAACGCCTGTTTTAGATTTGTTTTGGGCAGGAGGATGACAAACTCCTCTCCACCATAACGAGCAAAAACATCTTGCTCTCTTACACCATGACTACGGATGATTTGAGAGAGATCCTTGAGAACATAGTCACCAGCATCGTGCCCATAACCATCATTTAGGTTTTTAAAGTGGTCAAGGTCAAACACGACAAGTGAAAGAGGGTTGCCTGTTACCTTTGACTTCTTTACTTCGAGATCAAGGGCGTTGTTGAAGTAACCTTTATTGTAGCATCCAGTGTGGCGGTCAGTATTGGCTTCATGTTGAAGTTTGTCGTAAGTGAGTCTTTCAGGATCCCCTTTTGGGAGATACTTAAGAGCAACACTACCAATCTTGATCATGTCACCTTTGTTAAGCTGAACTGAACCTTCAGTCTTTTTATTGTTGAGAAAAGTTCCGTTGCGAGAGCCGGCGTCTTCAACACTATGGGAGTTGCCGTCAGTTGTTGTCACTTTAAAGTGGTAGCGAGAGATTCCATTGAACTCTAAAGGAATCGTATTGTCTGGGTTCCTGCCGACGCTAACTTCTTTTTCATTTAGATCGAAGATTGTGCCGTTGAGATCGCCGCCAACAACAAGAAGGGCAGCTGGCTTTTGAGCGGCTTCATTTTCAGCTGCAGCGAGTGCGGCTTTAATGTCTGTTAAAACGACGGTTGAATCATCACCTGCCATTTGTATTCCCTTGATTTTATTAAAAAATATTCACAATTCTATCCCTATACAGGGTTCTTTTCAACTAAGACGTTCCTTTCCCAGTATTTTTTGTCATAAACTGTTATAGGTCTTGTAACCATTCAAAAGCATAGCGCTTTCCGTGCTCAACGCCTGGTTGATCAAATGGGTTTATATTAAGCATTATACCAGTTAGTGCTGTAAGTGCCTCAAAATAGAGGATTACTTGACCTAAATGGTGCTCATCAAGCTCTGGGATGCAAAGTGACATATATGGCTTATCGGCTATTTCCATGGCTTTTTTTGTGCCTTGAAGCTCAGCCTGCATGAGTTGACCAAGAGAAAAAGGGGCTAACTTTTTTAAAGAGGGGGCAGGGATATCGTTACTGAGAGGATAGTCATGACCAAAATTTTCCAGCTCTAAAAAGATAAGAACTTTATCCCTAGGGCCTTCAATGAATAATTGGACTTGTGAATGTTGATCGGTTGCCCCATAAGAGGCGATGGGCGTAAAGCCTGTATTGACCAGATTTCCTTGTACATCAACTTTCTTACCGAGAGATTCTGCCCAGAGTTGCACAAACCATGATGAAAAATCTTTGAGTAAGGAAGAGTAGGGCATTAGGACCGTTTGGGTAAAACCTTTGTCTCTGAGGGACATAAGGTAATTTGCACTCTTAATGAGAATATTCTCATTCAAGTTGGTGGAAAGAATTTCTTTTTTTATATCCTCCGCGCCACTTGCTAGGTCTCTAATGTTTAAGCCAGCAAAGAGGGCCGGAAGGTAACCAACTGGAGTAAGAACACTGAAGCGGCCACCAACATTTGAAGGGATCTCAAGTAGGGACACGCCCCACTCTTTTCCAAGTTCAAGGAGGTCGCTCTTTACAGGGTCGGTGGCAAAGACCATATGATTTGAAAAGTTGGTTGTTTCAATTCCATTTTCTTTTAACCAAGAACAAACGATTGCCAAGGTGGCCATTGTTTCTGCGGTACCACCACTTTTAGAAACAAAGTAAAAGAGTGTTTCTGCAGGCTTAAGTCCATTCAGTTGGCGCTTAAGTTTATCGGGGTCAATATTATTTAAAAATTCAAAACGTCTGTCTGATTTTCCGAGAGCTGAAACGAGCATTTCTGGACCAAGGCTGCTGCCTCCGATTCCTACTTGAATAAAGTTTTTTCTTGATTGAAACTTTTCAAATATTTCAAAACAGGTGCTTATGAGTTCTGTTCTGCGATTTATGTGAAAGAAGCCGATATCTTCTTTTTCGATTGTTTGAAGAAAGGTTTTCCAGTGTTTTTGGACAGTCTTTGGCTCACTCCACAATGGAGTAATATTCTTCATGTTATCAAAGCTGACTTTTAGTCCCATTATTTATCCTTGGTATTCTTTCTTTAGGTGACGAGCGATGACTACCCTTTGAATTTGGTTTGTTCCCTCAACAATTTGAAGAACCTTTGCATCCCTCATCATTCTTTCAACAGGATATTCAGAGGTGTAACCAACTCCTCCATGGACTTGAACTGCATCCGTAGTGATTTTCATCGCGACATCAGTTGCTTTAAGTTTTGCCATGGAGCATAGCTTTGAATTTACTTGTCCTTCGTCTAAGAGTTTTGCAGCAGTTTCCACTAAAACTCTGGAAGCCTCAAGCTCTGTCGCCATGTCGGCCATCATAAATTGAAGACCTTGAAAGTTAAAAATGGGTTGATCGAATTGGCTTCTACCAAGAGAGTATTTAACTGATTCATCAAGGGCCCTCTCAGATAAACCTACCGCAATGGCTCCAATAGTAATTCTTCCCGCGTCTAAGCCGCCGAGGGCTACTTTAAAACCTTGGCCTTCCTCACCAATCATATTTTCAGTGGGAACAAAGCAGTTTTGAAGTAGCACTTCTCGTGTGGGGGAGGCTTTCCAGCCCATTTTTTTTTCTTTTTTTCCAAAATTTAAACCTTCTATATCGTCCTGAAGAATAAAGGCACTTACACCGCCAGCACCCTCACCACCAGTTCTTGCCATGACAACATAAGTTTTTGCGATTCCACCGGAAGTGATCCACATCTTTGAGCCATTGAGAATATAGCCACCATCAGTTTTCTTTGCTGTTGTTTTTAAAGCTTTGGCGTCAGAGCCAGAGCCTGATTCGGATAAGCAGAAGGCACCAATTTCAGCTCCTGAGGTGAGTTCTGGTAGATATTTATTTTTTTGGTCATCATTACCAAATTTTTCAATGATTCCTTGAACCATTGTTGAGACTGAGACTGTAACAGCGTGAGCAACAGATGATTTGGCAATTTCTTTAAGGACCACGCAAAAGTCAGAGTAGCCAAGACCTGCACCGCCAAAGTCTTCAGAGATGGTCATGCCGCAGAAACCTAGATTTCCAAGCTCCCTAAATATCTCCATACGGAACTTTTCTTCGTGGTCATCGCCTTCTGCATAAGGCTCGATAGCCTTTAGGCGAAACTTCTCTAATTGTGTTTGAAGCTCTTTTTGCAAATCATTCATCTTTATACTGCCTTTTCTTGAAGGAGATTTTTAGCGATGATCATAATCATGACCTCATTAGTACCGGCACCAATTTCATTGAGTTTATTATCTCTCATCAAACGCTCGACTGGGAATTCCCTTGAGTAGCCATAGCCTCCATGGAGTTGAATAGCGTCAAGTGCAATTTTCGTGGCCATCTTTGGGATTTGGAGCTTTGCCATAGCTGCTGTTACTGGGCCTCGCTCTCCTTGGTCGTAACGGTAGCAGAGGTTGTAAAGAAAGTTTCTCATCATCTCAGTTTCAGTCGCCATCTCGGCAATCATCTTTTGAATGAGTTGAAATTCACCAATGTTTTTACCGAATTGCTTGCGTTCATTTGCATATTTAATACATTGCTCAACGCAGGCTTCAGCAATCCCCAGTGATATTCCAGATATGGTTAACCTTTCAATATCAAGGTTCTTCATCATGTGATAAACAGAGTCTCCCTCTTTACCGATGAGATTTTCTGCTGGAACCTTAACATTATCAAAGATGAGTTCTCCTGTCGGAGAGGCCCTCATACCCATTTTATGGATAGGTTTCCCGACGTCAAAATGACCTTTATCTTTTTCTAGAATGAAAGTACTTAGATTCTTCCTCTCATCACCAGTTCTAGTATAGACATAAGCGATGTCAGAATACTGGGCATTTGTGATCCACATTTTGGTGCCATTTATAGAATAGCTGTCGCCATTGTTCTTTGCCCGGGTCTGAATACCAATAGCATCCGAGCCATACTCTGGCTCTGACATACCCATGCATCCAATATGTTCACCAGTAACAAGTTTAGGTAAGTACTTTGCTTTTTGTTCTGCACTTGCGTTGCTTTGAATATTATTAACCGCAAGGATGGAGTGGGCGAGGAAACTGAGGGTGAGTCCTGGGCAGGCTTTACCAAATTCTTCCATTACAAGAGTCGCGGCTAAGCATCCCATGCCTGCGCCTCCATATTCCGGATCGGCCGTAATTCCTAATACCCCTAGCTCTCCCATTTTTTTGAAAGCTTCAATATTAAAGGACTCTTCAGTGTCGTGGTGCTCTGCTTTTGGTGCGATTTCTTTACGAGCAAATTCTTTGCAGACTTCTTTGAGTTGTTTTTCTTCATCCGAAAAATACCACACGGGGAGATCCTTTGTTGCGCATTACATTATTTTGAACAAGGAATCTTAGCAAAGCCCTTGAAAATATGACAAGTTACGTGGCATTGCAGTCTAGGATAAAGAAAATGGATGCTTGCCATCATTTTTCCTAAATTGCTAAAATTACGTAAACTTTAATAAGGTAAGGAAACCTTAGTATGTTTGAAGAGGTGGATTTGTCATTAACAACACCCGTTATTAGGGATGAAGATTCTGTTTTTCCAGGGGAGAATTGGTTTTTTTATTGGAAAACCTCTGCTTCACTTTGGCGCGTTAAGCTTGAATCCTTAACTGGTGTTAAGAGAATTCTTGTTCCTATCAATTGGGCTTTTCATTCTGATACAGGTGAGAAGTATGATTTTGCAGAAGAAAAACCAGAAACTGATCTAAAAAAACTAGTCACGATTGCTGATGAGTGCGGCATTGAGGTTGTTTTCTTGGTGCCAATGACTCCTTGCCCGTTTTTAACGAATGGAGGGTTACCCTCTCTTTTAGCGAGAACCCCTATGATCGATGAAAAGGGGCGAGTTCAAGCAGTCATCGATAAAGATGGAAATCTTAATAAACTCTACTCCTTCTTTGATCCACGTGTTTATCGTGCTTATGGAAAGTTTGCCAAAGAGCTTGGCCGCTACTTTTCGACCAAAGGAATCTCCTGTGATGTTTGGGGAATGGAGTGCGGCCAGATTTCTCTTGATGGCTTTGTCAGTACTATCAAAGACTATTCACCTGTTTATCAACAAGGCTTTTCCAAGTTTATTTCAGCAAAGAAAGATGAAGATGAAGCATTGGTTGGGGTTATGACCCCAGACCAAGAGTATTATCTTGCCTATGAGTTCTTAACGACAATTCGCTCCATTTATGCTGATGCTTGTGAGGTTGGCTTAAGCGGAAATTGGGAAGGAATTATTCAGGTAGGGTTACTTGGTGGCTCGCAAGAAGACTTTTTTAAGAGAATTCATCAAAGAGAGTCAATATCTCAATATAGCTTTGACCTTCTTGAATCAGTCTCACTTGAGGTCCTGCCATCGTCTCTTTTACTTCCTCATCGCTTGAAAAAAGGTGTTCTGGGGAAAATGCTTGAACAATTAGTGACAAGCTCATTCTTAGAATACAAGTTTGCTCACACCTCCTTTGATGAAGATATAACGAGTCAGTTTTCTCCAAAGAGATTCTTTGAGGTTTATGACCTCACTCCAGATGTGTCGCCAGATATTAGTGGTTGGGCGGACCTTGGTCTATGGGATTACCTACAAAAGTATTACTCTTGGTGTTATTCTGATATGGGAGAAACCGAGTTTAAATGGGATGAGGAGAAAGATTCGAATAGAATATTTTTCTTTCACGGCATCACCATGACGAAAGTCCTCTTTCATAATATTTTAAAGACATTTATGAGTGGAGGTCAGGTTATTCTCAATCGTTCTGGCTTAGATATTGAATACCAGAGAAAGTTAGAGGCCTTCTTTATTGAGAATGATTTAGAGGTTGAAAAAGTTAAATTAGGAACAACACTCTTTAATGCAAGCTTAGGTGATGGTCGCTTTCTTGTTTTTGATGGAGATGAGCTCGTTGATTTTGAGCAAAAGAAAGCAATGGAGTTTTGGCATAAAGTTCTTGCCACTTTTAAAGTAAATCATCTGATGGCACTTGCTCCCGAGGGCGTTCAGGTTTCTTGGAAAGTGAGGGGACCAAATACGCAGGAGCTCTCCTACGAAGAAGTGAGAAGAATGAGTATTTACAATCCGAGCTCTTATAAGAAAAAGTTTAAGTTCTCTATTCCAAGAAACTTTAAATTAATAAAAGTTATCGATGAGGAAAAGGTTCATTACGTTCATGGTCAAAATGAAATTGAGATTGAGCTCTTGCCTGAAGGATCTGTATCTTTTGATTTTGGAGTGTTCTCATGAGTGTTGAAGCAGGAAGACAAGTTCTCACAGCAGTCTATGGACCCTACTATATGGGAAAGCGCGCCGATGGCTATGAGATTATCGCTATTTTTAACAATTCCGGTCTATGCCAAGAAACGCACCTTGAGGATATTTTTGAAAATCAGTTTTCAAAAGTGCCTAAGGTTCTTCATGATGGCGGAATTGGACCATTTGAAGGACTTGAGGATATTCAGAAGTACTGTTTTTCTTTGTGCCAGAAGTATGGAGATGAGGGAGTTTCTCTGGTCTCTCTTGATTCCTATAATAAAGTCATTACGGATGCCTTCACTGGAGAAGAGCTTCTGAATGAGTTGGCCCTTAAAGGCAATTACATTAAAAACCCAGAAGCCGGTAAGTCAGGGTTTCTTTCAGGAATCTTTAGTTAACAACCTCTAAAACTAGCTCTAGTGCATTGTGGTCTGAATAATCTTTTAGGTTTAAGACCTCTGCACTTCTCAATGTAAACCCTTTTATAAAAACGTGATCAACGAAGTTTCCAAAGTGTTTTGTTCTTAAATCATTTTTAAACTCAACTTTAGATAAGCCCTTTTCTTTCATTGCTTTAATTAAGTAGTTCAATCTGTCATCACTTCATGTATTAAAGTCACCACCAAAAATAACGAACCTGGGAGATGAGGCATAGGGAAGGATTTCATCAAGCTGTTTTTGCCACTCTTTATGTTTAACAAAGTTGAGTGAGTGAATATTTATTACTCTAAGTTTTCCGAAGTCGGCAATGAGAGCACTTTTGGGAGTGACTAGAAATGGCTCCTTGAAGTGCGAGTGAAATCCGTAAACTTCATTTGCCATAAATTTTGACAAAATACTAACACCCGTTTTCACTGAAGCCTTTTTAAAAGTTGGGAAGAAATAATGTTGACCGGAACCTTTTAGCTTCTCATTAATGATGAAGTCAGAGTCTTCCTGAATCAGACTAAAATCATAATCAAAGAGCTTAAAGGGAAGCGGTTTATTTTTAAGTCTCTCTCCTTTAAACATATTCCATACAAGAAGGCTTATTTTTGAGGGAATAACGAGAGACTTCGAGGCTCCGATTCGAGTCTCTATTAAGCCTGGTGAAAGAGTTTGGATGCTAAATAAATTTCGCACGATTTCCTTAGCAAAGAAATCAGATGCTCCATAGCTTTTGGGAATAAAAATGACTAAAAACATAGAGATGGAAATGATAGCCGACCATAATACTTTGATACATTTGTCATAAATGGGAGAAGTTTTCATCAAGTTTACAAAAATGGCATAAATCCTAGATAATAAGGTTAATAATAAATTTAATATAAAAGGAACATGGATGTTACCTAAACTTTTAAAGAAAAGAATTCGTATCTCTTTGCTCACTAGTATTTTAGTTTTTGGACCTAGTGTAAAGGCAGGTAGGTTAATTATTCCAAATGATGATGATGTTTTGATTCGATTTGGAAGTTCTGCGATTGAAAGCGCCATACCAAGAGAAGAAATTAAAATTCTTATTTGGAATATGTATAAAGGCGATAAAGAAACGTGGGCGCAGGATTATAAAAAAGTTACTTCTGATGCTGATATTCTACTGCTTCAAGAGGTAATCTCTGGACCAAAGATGGAAAGTGTTTTTGCAGAAGATGGTCGCGATTACTACTTGGCAACTTCATTTATAGATACATTGAAAGACGACCTGCGCACTGGAGTTGCCGTTGCTTCTAAATTTTCTCCTTCGAGTACTTCTTGGCAGCGCTCTTATTTCAGGGAGCCGATCATAAAAACTCCTAAAATGACTGGAGTTGCTACCTTTGACCTTGCAGGAACTGAGAAGGATCTGCTCACCCTAAATATCCACGCTATAAACTTTGTAACTACGAGAAAGCTTGAGCATATGGTGCGAGAGGCTACTAATCTTATAAAGACTCATGATGGCCCTGTTATATTTGCGGGTGACTTTAACACTTGGTCTGAAAAGAAACTTAGGATGGTCCATAGTGTTCTTAAGGCCGTGGGAATGAAGCCTGTAGGTTTTAGGGACGATACAAGAATGCGTACCTTTGGGAATATTTTGGATCATGTATTTATAAAAGACTTAAAGCTTAAGAAATCTCTTGTTTACGGTGATATTGAAGGCTCTGACCATAAGGCCATGGAAGTCATTGTTTCTTATTAAGAAGCTTACTTGTAGGGCCAGGGTTGTGGCATAGGCTCTATTGGCTGAGGTGCTGCTGCAGAAGACGGGCCCCTACCTTCATCGCTTTCTACAGGTTCTTTTTCAGATGCTACATCTCTAATATTTGCAGGGTCTTCATGGACTCTGTAGCTAGTTTCACTAAACTCTTTAAAATCCTTTTCTTTGGCAACTTCAACCTTTGGAAGGGATTTACTCTTATTCCAATTCAATTTGGGAGCCCTGTAATCACCAGATTGAGCAGAAAAAGCAAAGAAGCTCATAAGAAAGGTAACGGCTATGGCGTGAGTAAATTTCATTTTTCCTCCAGGTCTAAAATAAACCTTCTATTTCTCTTTTCTATTCGGTCTATTGACCCTGAACTTTAATTTATGGGTAGGAATGAGCTAAATTGGAGTAACCGACTGTTTTAAACGGGAAAAAAGACTTCTATTTACGAGAAATCCATTATTTGGGAGACTAGAAATGTCGTTTTTAAATTAAGGAGAAGGCCTGTGGCCCCCAGAAAAAATAAAGCAGTGTTAGGTATTTTACTTGTCGTGTTTCTCTCGTTCATTCTTTTGATGGTCTTTGCAAGTTACACCATGAAGAATCTTCAATCAAATGGAGCAAGTGGTCCCTTTGATAAAGGAGGCTCTATTGCCGTTGTTGAAGTTAACGGTGTCATCATGGAGTCCAAGAACCTTGTCGAACTAATTCACAAGGCTGAAAAAGATACAGAAACGAAGGCAATTATTGTTCGTATCAATAGTCCAGGCGGTGCAGTTGGGCCAACCCAAGAAGTCTATGAGGAAATTAGGCGAATTGACTCTGAATATAATGATTCAGAAGGCAAGAGTGGAAAGCCAGTCTATGCAAGCTTTGGAACTATTGCCGCAAGTGGTGGTTACTATCTTGGTGCTGCGACGAGGAGGATTTATGCAAATGCTGGGACATTGACGGGGTCCATTGGCGTGATTATGCAATTTATGGATTTGAGTCGTCTTTATGAATGGGCAATGGTCAATCAACAAAATATAAAATCGGGCCGTTATAAAGATATCGGTCAGCCAAATCGCTCCATCACGAAAGAAGAAAAAGCATTATTAGAAGGTGTGATTGGTGGAGTTCATGAGCAATTTATCAGAGACATCTTAAGGACTCGGCAGGGTAGAGTTAAGGGAGATATAAAAGAGTTGGCTCAAGGGCAAATCTTTAGTGGTGAGCAAGCTTTGAAATTTGGCCTGATTGATAAAGTTGGAAGTCTTTGGCAGGCGGGAAGAGAAATTCACGAAGAACTTGGTCTTGAAGGAAAATTTGGTTTTAAGTACATGGAAAAGAAAAAGAAAACGGGCGTATGGGCCCTTATGGATAATCTGGATGAAGCAGTTACAAATTTAAATTTACTTTCTAAGAATTTTCTTGGGAAGACAGAGCAGGCACCTAGCCTTCAGTATAAATAAGGAATTCTGAATTGGATGTTTACATCAATTGGTTTCAAGATCACCTACTGGCGACAGTCGCAGTTGGTTTGACTCTTGTTCTTATTTATCACTATCTTACTGAACGAGATACTGGTGTAAAGCTCTCTAAACGATATCGTAATTCAATTTTTGAAGCTCAGTCCAAAGTGTTTTTGAATGCAACTCAATATTTAATCTCAGGAAATAAAGACCTCGCAATTAAAGAATTTCTTAATGCTGTTGATATCAACAGGGAGACAATCGATACCTATTTTGCTTTGGGGGGTCTATTTCGAAGTAATGGAGAAATAGAGAAAGCCATATCGATTCACCGTAGCCTTATCGCAAGAGAAAATATTTCAGAAGTTGATCGTTTAAGATCTTTAAAAGAACTGGCCATTGATTTTGATAAGGGTGGATTTGTAGATAAAGCAATTGAAACATATAAAGACGTTCTTCGCATTAATCGTGATCAATATGAGGTGATTCAATCCCTATGTCGAATTTATGAAGATGTTGAAGACTGGGATCAAGCTTATAACTATCGAATTATGCTCTCAAAGGTTGGCCATGAGAACCAGGCAGAGACAATTTCCCATATTCTTGTTCAAAAGGCGAAGTCTCTCTTTGAGAAAGGAGATTTTGCTCGGTGTAATGAAGATTTAGAGGATGCCTTTCGCTTTGCTCCTTCTGTCTCTGCAAAAATTCTTCGCTTACGTCTTCATCTTATGACAGGAAATGTTGAGCAAGGGAAGGAGCTCTTAATAGAACTCCTGAAAGAGCATCCTATGTATACAAGCTTTATTTTTGAATCTCTTTCTGAGGGTTTTAAAGGTGATACTGAGACAAAGAAGAACTATCAGACTCGATTTGATCTCTTAAAAGGCTTTTTCCTCGAGATGGATGATTTGGAGCTCATTGGTTCACCTAGTGTGATTTTGACTAAAGTACGTCTGCTCAAGCAAACGGGCAAAGTGGATGAAGCTTATGAGGTTATGAGTCACTTTATTTCAATTAATGAAAACCCATCCGAAGTTATTAAAAGTGAGTATATCAAGCTTCTTATTGATTTAAAAAAGAATGATGAATTGGTTGCTCAAGTTCAAAACTTACTTGAAAACTTTCATCAATCACTTACTAAACACTTTTGCAATAATTGTGGCTATAATTCAGATGAGATTTTTTGGCGCTGTCCTCAATGCCATGAGTGGGAAACTATTCAGTTCAGGTGGAAAGTATGAAAAATCTATCGTTGCTTTTGTCTCTTTTCTTCTTGGGTATATATTCTCCCTATGCTGCAGACAAGGTTTCTCGGGTCGTTTACTTTAAAAAGCTTTTTGGGCATATTCATAAAAATCCATCTCGCTACTCACAGTCTCTATCTACAATCGGTTGTGGTCACCCCATTAAGGTTCTCGTAAATAAGGGGCGGGAAGAATATGGAAAGGGATTCTACAAAGTAAAAGTAGGCCCTTATGAAGGTTATATTTCGAAACTTTATCTTAATGATAAAAAACCCAACTGCTTTCAAGATAAGTACCCAAGGTTTTTTGATAATCTAGAGCTATCTCTTACTGATATGTATTACTGGGGTAAACTCTATGACCAGTATGTTTATGGGAGATCTACAATCCAATGATGATTAAAAAGACACTTCTTTTTACTTTACCCTTCTTTGTTTTACTTTGTTTTTTCGACAAGGCTATCGCTGCCAACTCTAAGTCTGAAGACGATGGTCTCGCTCCGATGGTGGCCCCGATTGAGTTTGATAAAATACAGAATGTTCTCAAAAAAGATAGGCTTGGTGCTGAGGTCAAAAAGAAGAAAGCTGTAATTAAAAAGGAAAAAAAATTAAAGCAACAGAAAAAAGTTGAGAAGTTTAATATCCCTGGTCAGGGAGACTTTTGGAGCTTTTTCTCTGAATATTGGCTGGTTAAAAATGTAACAATTCTCAAATGGGACTTTCAGAAGCCAGATTATGCGCTTGAGAAATCTTTTAAAGAGTTTCTTGAGAAAATGGGAGTTCTTGAGGTTCGTTATAAAATTTTATTGGTCAATACTCCTGATGTAACTCACTTCGCTCTTCCAAGTGATGATAATGAGTTTATTTTCCTGTTAAGTGTCCCCTTCATTCGAACACTGGACCTGAGTAAGCTTGAGATCTCGATTCTACTCTTTGAAGATTACCTAAGAGTTAAATCGAACTTTTTTAAGGATTATGTTTCTATTTCAGGTGTTGATAGCTTAGTTGGTGGCAACTTTCATGGGAAGACCTTTGATGTAAAGCTTCTCGAGAAAATGGCAGAGCGCTATGATCAAATCATCTTTGACAAAGGCTTTAGCTTTCAGCAGCAGTTTAAGGTTACGACGAAAATGAATGCAATGCTCAAGGGTGACCCAAAGTGGTGGAATGGCTACTTCTTACTTCTGGGCAAAATTGATAATTTAGTAAAATCAAATATTCTTTACCAAAAGTATTTAAAAATTTACCCTAGTCCTGAGCTACAATTGAGTTGGCTGCGCCCAGAGAAAAAGAAAGTCTTATAACCTGAGGGTTGAGTTTAATGGTCCAGGTAAGAGGTCTTTTCCAACAGAATATATTTCGGCATTTTATCTACTTTCTTAGCTTTCATCTAATCAATGGCCTAGTTCATCTTGTTCTTTTGAGTATTGTCGCTTTCTTTCACTTTCTTCTCGATCATCGCCTTGCCGATATTCAAGATTGGGTATTCTTTCATGGTTGGGAAATTCTGATTATTGGAAATGTTGTTTCTCTGTACATTCTCACTCGCTTTTTAGGAATCTTATCCATAGAGAGAAAGCCTTTTTTGAGTTTGATAAAAAATAACAAAGGTATTTTTAGAAAAGAAGTTCTAGCGTCTTTAATAATCTTTTTATTGGGACTAATTCTTTTAGGTAAGCCTACCACCAGCCCTAGTTATGAACCGGATATGTACCGAATATTGATTTCAATTCTTGGTCAATTTGTTCTTTATGGTAGCGAATGTCTAATTCTCTTGAGCCTAAATAAATATTTACCTTTGAGAAGAAAACAATGGCATTTTGAGTTGATTCTATTTTCTTTAATAACCTTCTTTATTCATAAGCTAGTATTTCTCTATGGTATTCGGTGGGAGGGGCAGATTATTTTTCAATTTATCCTCCTTTTTTACCTTTTGCGGCTTAGAGGAGAATTTGTCTGGCTCCATAGCTTTCTCTTTATTGGCTTTTTGGTTGCCCCCGTAGCTGCTCTCTTTGGCCTTGACCCGATTTGGGGTGAGCGCTTTTCACCTTTTACCTTCACAAGTAAAGTTGGTGGACTTGAGGTTGGCTGCTTTACTTTTGTTACGTTGGTCTACCTTAGGGCTAAGAGATACCATCTTTTCTCACTGTAGCCGATCGTCGTGGTCGGACATTGAGCAAGACCCTCGAAAGGCAGGACATCCTTTGCTATAATTGTGCATAAACTTTTTCTCTCAGGGGACTCATTAAATGAATGGTGAATTAGATATTTTAAAAATTATTCTTGAATCAGGTTTGGTCGTTAAGGGAGTCCTTCTTCTTTTGATTGTTGCCTCCGTGCTTTCATGGGCAATTGTTCTTATGAAGCGGAAGGTATTAGGAGAGTTCCAGAAAAATAATGATGAATTTAATAAAATGTTTCATGAGGCACGAACCTTAAGAGATGTTGCAGAAGGTGCAAATCAATTACCTGATTCACCATTTAAAAGAGTATTCGATGCAGGCTATAAAGAGTTTAATCGATTTATTCAAGATTCTGGTGAAGCAAGCCTAAAGGCTCACTTTCAACACTTTGGTCTCGGTTCCATTGAGAGGGCAATGAAAAAAGGTGTAAATGACTCGAATTTAAAAATGGAAGAAAAGCTCTCCACACTTGCGAGTATAGGTTCGGTTTCCCCATTTGTAGGTCTCTTTGGAACGGTTTGGGGAATAATAAATTCTTTTACCGGCTTAGCTGGAGGAGGAGCAACTCTTGATGCTGTAGCACCTGGTATTGCTGAGGCGCTGGTCGCAACAGCGGTTGGTCTGGCGGCGGCCATACCTGCTGTATGGTTTTATAATGTTTTCAATAACTCTGTTGGTTCGGTCAATACTGAGATGGAGAGTTTTGAGCAAGAAGTCTTAAATAGTATTGAAAGAACAATTCTCTAAGGAATAGAGGTAGTATATGGGTGCTTCTTTAAAGAAAGGAAAGAGGGGGGCTATTTCTGATATCAATGTCACTCCTTTAGTTGATGTGATGTTGGTTCTATTGGTGATCTTTATGATTACTGCACCTCTAATGTTAAATGGCATAAAGCTAGAGCTTCCTAAAACGAAGGAAGTGAATCCCCTGAGCCTTACGACAGAGCAAGTTGTTCTCTCCCTCACTTTATCTGGGGAGACTTTTCTCGGTCAGGATAAGGTTTTACGCGAGGAGATTATTGACGTGGTTCGAGGACGCTTTAAAGAAGCAGGTTCCGAAATACTCTACTTAAGAGCAGATTATGGAATTAAGTATGGAGCGGTCGCTCGCTTAATGTCCTTTTTAAAAAGCTCAGGCATTACTAATATTGCCTTGGTTACTGAGATTGAAGCGAAAAAGTGAATAGCTTGTTATTGAAACCATTTAGTTACTACACTAAGAAATCAGGTTTTATTCACCTTGGTTTTATTTTAGTTTGTATCATCTTGAGTTACATAAATTGGAGCCAAGGTGAAAGCCAAAGAAAAATAAATGTAAAACTTGTTCAATCCTCAGTGCGGGTGGATGTCGTCGCGATGCCTGAAAAAACCTTTCAAGAGCTAAAAGCGCTTCAAAGCACAGGGGGGGGGGAGGCAAAGCTCCCCGAGGCGAAGGCAGAGCCTGTTGAGGTAACTCCTGATAAAGGAAATGAGTTTTTAAAAAAAGGAGAGAAAAAGAAATCCCTTTCTGATCTCTTAAAGCATTATAGTGATAGGAAGGTTGTTGATAAGCCTCAAAAGGCAAAGCAACGGGCCAAAGATAAGGGCTTTGATAAAAAGGCACTCGCTAAATTAGATGGCCTCATCAAAAAAGGCAATAAAGTCAAAGAAGGAAGTGCACTTGTTGGCAGCGGGAACGCTGAAACCTTAACGGCTTTGCAAGGCTATGCCGCAAACTTGCCTAGCTTGATAAAGCCTTCATGGAAGTTACCAAGCTACCTTCTTGAAAAAGGTTTACAATGTCGAATTCAAGTCTTTCTCAATGGAAGAGGAGAGCTGATAAGAGCAAGTATTTATGAAAAATCAGAAGATCCAGAGTATGATAGTCGTGCCTTAAAAGCAGTTAAGGCGGCGGCGCCCTTTCCTCCACCTCCTAGCGAAATAGTCGCTAGGGTATTGAGAGGAGATATTTTATTAGGGTTCCCTCTCTAAGGTAAAAAGGAATTATTATGAAGAAATTTGTTGTACTTATTCTGACGTTAATTAATTTTTTAGCGCTGAATGCTGATGAGGGATTGACCATTGTCGCGGTTGGAAAAGCCAATGTGGAAAAAGATAAAGTGACATTTGTTGCGAGTAGTATTCCAAGTAATGCAACTAGCACTGAAAAGAAGATGATTGACGAGGTCATGGCTCTTTTAAAAAATAACTTCGCTTTTTATAAGCAAAGCTTTGAAGTTGTAACTCCCGGGCCCTATGGGACGTCGCTTGCCTCAAGGGATTACAGTTCTCTCAAGGCAAGAGGTCTCAGGTTCTTTGGTCTTGCCTCCTTTGAAAAGGGCATGGCGAACTCCCTTAATATGGGACTAGAACTTTATGATGTTCGAGAAGAAAAGAAAGTTGAAAGTGTAAGGGTTGAGCTTAAGTTAACTGATCTACGTGAGAGGGCTCATGAAGCGGCCGATGTTTTGTATCAAAAGCTCATGGGGAAGCAATCGATATTTCGTTCTAAAGTAGTCTTTGTTTCTGATCGAGATTCTACGTCAAACACAGATGTTAAAGAGCTCTACATAATGGACTTTGATGGACGAAATCCAAAAAGGCTCACCTTTCATAAGGGAACAGTTATAAGTCCTGCTTTCTCTTTTGATGGCAAGAAGGTTCTCTATAGTCTTATTAAAAATACCAGGAGCAAGCACAGAAATGTAAATCTCTATGTCATGGACATAGATAGTCGAAAGAGTAGAAAGCTTTCTTCTAAAAAAGGAATTAATTCTGGCGCGGTTTTTATGCCTGATAATGAGCACATTGCGCTGACCATGAGCCACCAAGGAAATGCTGAACTCTATGCTTTAAACCTAAAGTCCGGTGCGAGTAGAAGAATTACTAAGCATTCTGCACCTGACGTTGATCCGAGCATTAATGTAAGTGGAACTAAGATGGCCTTTCTTAGTGGTCGCTCTGGAGCGGGAAAACCTATGATCTATATTGGAGATCCACGTAGTCTAGAGAAGGATATAAAGCGTATCAGTTATGTTGGTAAGTTCAACGCTACTCCTCGATTCTCTCCAGATGGCTCTCAGATCGCTTTTTCTTCTTGGCTCGATAACCGCTTCGATATTTTTAAAATTGACGATAATGGAGACAATTTACACCGTCTGACGAAGGATTTTGGCTCTAATGAAGATCCTACATACTCAAATGATGGACAGTTTATTGCCTTTAGCAGCCAAAGAGTCCTTTCTCGCACCAAGGCCGTCCAAAATATATACATAATGACCCATGAGGGGGAGATTTTAGGCCAAATCACCAAGAACTTCGGAAACTGTTCAACTCCTAGATGGTCTAAGTACTAGTAATTACAATCCTATGCCCATTTTTTTTGACACTTGAGTATTTTAGTCTTGTAAAAAGTTCAGACGCAATGTATTATTTTCTTAGTTACGCATAGCGTTAGTGTCAAAAACATTTAATCTTTACTGTATAGGAGTTTTACGATGATGGAATCGGTGGCTAAGAATTTAACAAAAATCCAAGAAATATCGTCTATTTTATTGTCATCTTTGGATGAGTCGGTATTTTTCCCACTTTTAGGGAAATTACTTCATGATCAAGTTGGCGTAGACAAAACGACCGTTTTTCTTGTTCAAGAAAATGGTTCAGTTAAGCTAATATCTAAGAATGGGAAATTACTCAAAAAAGGAATCGCTCTTGAAAAGGGTGTTGGTCCTGCTGGTCATGTAATCAGAACTCGCAAGCCTTACTTTTGTAATAATACAGAAAGAGACCCTCTCTTTGCAGATGCCAATAATGAAGGCATTCGTGCAGAGCTAGCTCTTCCGATTTCTCACGAAGGAATCGTTATTGCGACAATTCATTTTCAGTGTATTGAATCGGATAAAGAGTTTACAAGAGATAATATCACTGAAGTTTTAGAGATTTTAAATGAGTTGCGACAGCCTTTGGCCAACATGAAAATGTATCTCGCGGCAAAACACCTTAATGAATCCCTCCTAAGACAAATTGAAGTTAAGGAAAAAGAAATCCAGAAAAGAGATTCTGGTGGTTCTATCGGAGAAAACTTTAGAATAGAAGAAAAAGAAATTGTTGGTAAGTCTGATTCAATGAAAAGACTCATTCATCTTGCAGATAAAATTGCTGAAGCTGACGTAAATGCCCTCCTAATAGGGGAGAGAGGCGTTGGTAAGGAAATGGTTGCTAGACGAGTTCATTGTCGCTCGATTCGTAAAGACCATGCCTTCATCAGTATTGATTGCTCTGCACTTGATGAACTGGCCCTTGAAAAAGAAATTTTCGGTGAAGAGGGTGGTTCTTTTAAAGAAATGAAAGTGAGAAATGGTTTACTAGAGCTTGCTAACGGTGGAACGCTTTTTCTTAATAATGTTGACCGTTTAACTCTTCACCTTCAGTCTAAAATTCATAATTTTCTTAGTGAAAAGATGGCTTTTAGAGTTGGTGGCCATATGCCATATCGGTCAAATGTTCGCTTGGTTGTTGCTAGTACACATGACCTCGATGAAAAGGTTACTGAAGGAAGCTTTAGAGAAGACCTTCTTTTTGCTATCAATACAATGATTTTAAAAGTTCCTTCATTGAGAGAGCGTCAAGATGATATTGAAACACTTGCCACTCACTTTTTGAATCTTCATAAAAAGACTGAAGAGCAAAAGTCTCTTTCACCTGGAGTTGTAAACTCACTAAGGGATTATTTCTGGCCCGGGAACGTAAGAGAGCTACAAAATGTTATCGAAAGAGCTTACATCTTGTCTGATGGAATGATTATCGAGAGGGATCACCTTGCTGATTCAGTGACTGAAGCACAGATTCTTGAAGAGGTTGAAGACGAGAATGTAATCCATTTCTCAGAAATGACGCTAGATGAGTTAGAAAAAAGGCATATTTGCATGACTCTTGAGCATCTTGGTGGAAATAAAACAAAAACGGCTAAAATGTTGGGAATCACAGTGAAGACCCTGTATAACAAGCTTCACTCATACAACATGATTAGAAATCAAGACGCCTAACTCAGACAATAACGGCGCGTAAGAACAATACTGCGCGCCATTTTAGTTTGTTTTTTTAGGTGTGAAAAAGTAAAATTGAGAATTCCAATGGAGGAATATAATGGCAACAAAAATAGTCGAAGAAGTTGAAAATGTCCCTGAGGGAACGAAAAGTATAAAAACCTTTAGAAAGTCAAAAGACCTAGAAGATTTTTATCGCTTCATTAATGAGCATAGCTTGAGAAGAGAAGCTCACCATGCCTTAGAGTTCATCACAAATCGTCTTTCTAAGCCTAAGAAAAAAACTCGTGGAAGAAAGCCAAAAACAGTTCAGTAAAATATAGTATGTGGGTCAATGATGACCCACTTTTCTTAATTGGTCACGGCCCAAGGATAGGGAATGAGCCTCTTCGCAAAAGAACCTCAGAAAAAACCTCATATAATTTTTGATGCCCTTTATGGGTTTATCAGAATGTCTCCAGTCGAAAGGGAGATTATTCATTCACCGTTCTATCAAAGATTGCGTTGGATAAAGCAGTTAGGATTTTCTTCCTATGTCTTTCCTGGTGCTGAACATTCTCGATTTGGTCACTCTATTGGTGTCATGTTTAATGCACACAAGATTATTCAGTCTTGTGGTCGAGCAGTTGATGATGCTGTTTTAATGGACCCTGAATATCATTCAAAAGAAAAAGACTATCACCAATTAATACGACTTGGTGCTCTTATGCATGACTTGGGAACTTTTTGTTTTTCTCATACAACTGAAGCTGCTTATATTCGATTTGGAGAAACAACAAATAAAGCCAGTGGTAAAGGCTTAAAAGATGATCATGAGAATCTTGGCTCCTTTATTATTAAAAATACCGATTATCCTGGCGGAATTACTTTTATTCTAAAAAAACATGGTTATGATCCTCAGAGAATCTCTGACCTTGTAAAGGGTGTTGACCCCTCTGTTATGGCCAATCAAATTCTTCACTCTGAAATTGATTGTGATCGCATGGATTATTTGCTTAGAGATGCCCATTTTACGGGTCTCAATTATGGCTCCTACGATAGGGACTATCTTCTCTATCACTTTGAGCCCCGAAGAGTAGGTGACCATGATATTTTAACGATCAAGCACAATGCTCTTCATTGTGTTGAGGACTTTTTGCAGTCTCGCTTTGCTTGGTATAGCCAGGTGATAAGGTCTGCTAGAGGTGCAAAGTACGATGCTATTGCAGAATACCTCTGCTTTTACCTTCTCGAGAAAGGAAAAATGAATCGCTACAGTGATCTTCTTGAAATGATTGAGAAGTCACCAGTTAATTTCTGGTCGTTTAGCGATAGCTACTTTATGAATCTGGTCCATTCGGCTTATGCTTCTGGGGACCTTGATAAGGAGCCCGGTATAAAGAATATGGCGGAAACCCTAATCTTTGCTCAGGGAGCTCGGCATGTTCGTTGTGATGAATTGAAGCAGCGCTTGTTAAATCAGGATGATGTCGAAGAGCAAAAGAAATACCACAGGCGAGCAGAGGGGAAGGTCGCTGAAATTAAAGCCACTTTAGAAAAGAAAGGTAAGAAAGAAGATTGGTTTATAGCCGACCTACCCAATAAGAAAATAATCTTTGTTCAATCACCAAAAAGTATTGTGGCAGAAAACAAAAGTGGAAACGTACTCTTGGAGAGAGATCCCGTGAAAATAAGCTATGAAAATGGTGATATCAAGCTTTTGGCGGAAGTAGAGAACTCCGTGATATCTCGGTTACATAATACGACAAACTATATTCCCAATGTGTTTTGCTCAGAGGCAGCCTATCAGCTTCTAGTCAAAGAGGGAGTTATAGATAATGTAAGGGCTTCTGAAGAGTAAGCTTGAGCACTTCGCTTGGTTAGTGTCAGATTGGGCCCGGCAAAATGGTTTCCATTAGGAGACGGTTCTCTTCTACTTTACTTGAGTATCCCTTACAGGTAGAATGATTACAGGCATATGACCGTTCATCAGGATGATGATTAGAGGTTCAAGGATTGGTTCATGTACGAATTTCAAACAAAGAGTAATATTAGAGAAAGGGCCCAAAGAAGACAGATGGGAAATAGTCCACTCTCTCTAGGACCACAGCTTTTTTCTACAGAATCCCTTCACGTTCACTTCGGAAATATTAGAGCTCTAAACGGCGTTGACTTTAAAATCCACCAAGGCGAAATAGTATTTCTAACCGGAGTTTCTGGAGCTGGTAAGACGACCTTTCTTAAGGCGTTGGGCGGATGGCAAAAGCCTACTCAAGGAAAAATACAGCGTCCAAATAGTCAAAAAATTTTCACAGCGCCTATTTTCCAAGACCTTAAATTAAGCGAAAGCCAAAGTTGTGAAAAAAATCTTTTTTCCGCTTATGACTCTCAACTTTACTCATCGAAGAACGAATTCGTTGGTGATATGACTGAATTGGCAAAGGTTTTAGGTGTTCATTCAAGGCTAGGTATTAAGCTCAAGGACGCTAATGGCGGCTTGAAGCAGAAAATTGCTTTTATGAGAACTCTTCTCTCAAAACCAGATGTGATTTTGGCCGATGAGCCCACCGCTGCTCTTGATTTCGATAACGCAAAGAAGATTTTTGATATTTTAAATTTGTACAATGTTAAGCAAGGCTTAACAGTTATTTGGGCCACACATAATAAAGACCTCGCAAAGAGATTTACAGGAAGAATGGTTCACATGGATAAAGGCCGAATTATTTATTCAGGACACGCATGTTTTATATAGGTCATTTCTTTTCTACATTCTTAAAGAACCCTCTCGCTTCAGCTTTTTGGATGATTGGGGTATTTGGAATATTTACAACTTCATTTTATCCAGATAAAATTCACGACTTTGTTGGAAGTCAAAGAATAAGCCAAGAAGTTGAGACTCCTTACTTTTTTGCTCTAATGCCTGAGGATCTCAACCAAGCCTATGTCCAAAGAAAAGTTAGAGCATTGCCTGGAGTCGAGGGTGTGACTCTTTTAGCCAAAGACAAAATAAAAAGTCATGTGCAGAATATCTTAAAAAGCACAAAAATATCGTGGGACAAGGAACTCATTAACCTGAACTATACTGGTTTGAAAGTTTCCTTGTCTCCCGATTTAAAAGCAAGATCTCAAAACCTCATTCGCAATTACTTATCCAGGCTCGCTGGTGAGAAAGATGTCACTTTAGGGGCCATAAAAAGACCTGTCATCGAAAGTAAAAAAGCTGGCTCTTCCTTTTGGCAGGAGTATCTTGTGCTTTTGGTTATGGGGATTTCCCTTCTTTTTTATGGTCTTGCTTTTATCATTGGTATGAATGACCTGACTCGAAGTTCTTTCCTTACTGAAACATATCAGAGGAAGAGAAATGTACTGCAAAAGAGCTTAAGTTACTCTCAAGCACCAGTGTTGTGCGCCTTAATTGTAGGGTTCTTTTACACAGGAATTAATTCTGCTCTCTCCTTAGGATTTGTCGCCCTTATTATTTTAGCTTCTCTCTTTTTATCTCAGAGAAAGAAAGTATGGTAAATCTCAGTCTTTTACCCCCTCTACTTTTCTTATTATGCTTTTCCTTTTCAGCTCTTGGATCAAAGAGCTCACCAAATCTCATTCAAAAGGGTTTAGGAAGCGAGAAAGTTAAGCTTAGAAGAATAACTAAAGAAATCGAATCAATTGAAAAGCAACTCGACCGTTCAAATAAGAAGTTTCTTACGATTGGTGGCAAAAAGAGAACACTAGAAGACTCTCTATTTAGCTTAAAGAAGGAGCTTCTCTCTTCAATGGCCAATTTATCCAGCGGTAAAAGTGAGATGAGAAAGGTTCTTACGACAATTGCAGTCAACACTCTCGAGGGAGAAACAGGTCCGGAGAGTTTACTGACAAAGAAAATTCTGATCGGATCTTTAAAGAAAAGGCTTAAAGAGTACAACTTGCAAATAAAAGAAACTCAAGAGCAACAAGAGAAACTTAATAGAGTTGAAAGTCAGTTCAAACTCCATGAGTCAAAAGAGCAAATGCTTCTACAAACAATTGCTAATTTGGAGGAGTCAAAAAGACTTCAGGCTCAAAGTTATATGGAGTCAAAAAAGAGGTATCAGGGGTTTCTTAGCTCTTGGCAAAATATTAAAGTAAAAAGAACAAATAAGAAGTCGGGTAACAGTCTTCGTGAAAAGCTCGGAACCTTTTTTCCACCATTAGAGAAGCATACTCGACTTGATTTTAGGAAGAAGGGCGTGACTTTTCTTTTTGATGAAAGACAGCCCGTCAAAGCAGGTCGTGGTGGAAAGGTCATTCATAAAGGATCTCTATCAACTTATGGAAATGTTATTATGATTGACCATGGCAATGAGACAATCTCTGTCTGCCTTGGCGACTTCTTGCCTAAGGTTGAAAAAGGAATGAGTGTTAAGGCAGGCGATGTTCTAGGGTACACAAAGAAAACCCGAGGTAAGCAGGGAAAACTATATTTCGAAGTGAGAGAGAAAGATAAAGCACAGCCAACAATCCATCTTTTAGATGACAAGGCATTGGCCAGTGCAGGTAAAATAAGAAGTTAATTTTTAAGTAATAAAGGTCGTGAGTAATGAAAATGAACAAAGCCCTGGTGTTAAGGGCATTCTTTTTAGTGGCAATTTCTATTTCCCCTTTGAGTAACAGTGATATTTTTGCTCAAACTAAAAATGATAAATCTCGCTTTCAAAAGTTAGAGCTCTTTAACAAAGTCCTCTACTTAATTGAGAGTCAGTATTACAGACCTGTTGATACGGAAAAGCTTATTCAAGGTGCCTTAAAAGGAATGATGAATACTCTTGACCCTCACTCTACCTATCTGGACGAAAGAGTTTACTCCAAGATGCAAGAAGATACACAGGGAGAGTTTGGAGGTCTTGGTATAGAGGTCTCTCAAAAGGATGGTGTCATTATTGTTATTACGCCAATTGATGATACTCCTGCCTACAAAGCAGGGATAAAGTCAGGGGATAAAATTGTAGAGATTAATCACGAGTCAACCTTAGGCTTAACCCTAGAAGAAGCTGTTGAGAAAATGAGAGGTAAAGCTGGGTCTCCAATTAATATTGGTATTGCTAGAGAAGGACTCGATGGCATCAAAAGATATGAGTTAAAAAGAAAATCAATAAAGATTAGCGCTGTAAAATCTGAGCTAATTGATAATAACTTTGCGTATGTTCGGCTAACTCAGTTTCAAAAAGATGCCGGTAAAGGTATTGCAAAAGCACTTAAGAAAATTAGTGATAAAGCAAAAGGCAATATCAAAGGAATTGTCCTTGACCTGAGAAGTAACCCTGGTGGTCTTCTCGATGAAGCCGTTAATGTTTCCTCAATCTTTTTGAAAGATGGGATTGTTGTTTCTACTGAATCTAGAGATCCAAAGCAAAAAGAGATTCGGTACGTAAAGAAAACGGGCTATAAAGACTTAAAAACCCCTATTGCTGTCCTTATTAATGGCGCCAGTGCATCGGCTTCAGAAATTGTTGCTGGTGCTCTTCAAGACCATAAAAGGGCCATTATTCTTGGTAGCCAGTCTTTTGGTAAAGGGTCAGTTCAGTCGATCGCTAAAATTGATGAGAAAAAGGGTGTTAAGCTAACCATTGCTCAATATATGACGCCGAAAGATCGCAAAATACAAGCTGTTGGTATCAAGCCTGATGTCTATGTGAGTGAGTATGAAAATGCTTGGGTTGGTGAAAATGAAAAGAAATCTAACTATCTAAGAGAAAGTGATTTGAGAAATCATCTTACGGCCACAATTGAAACTCCCGACGAAACAAAAATTCGTTTAAAAAGAGAAAAAGAGGAACGCTTAGAGCGCATTGCAGAAATAAAAAAGAAGAATAAGGAAAAGGATAAAGGTCCTAAGAAAATCTCAGGTCCCAAGGAAGATTTTCAAGTGATTCAGGCCGTTAAGTACCTAAAAAGCTTTTCCTTTTTTGAGCAGACGGTCAAAATTTAGTAAGTCATAAGAGTATATCCATAATCTTCTCAAGTCGTTAATATATTGAGGATGGATACTACTGTTCCAACGGTTGGGCAGGTTGTTGCCGCCGTTAAGTCCACATTAGAAGGACAATTTCGCGCTGTTAATGTTCAAGGCGAAGTAACTAATCTGAGTCGCTCAGGTCCTGGTCACTATTACTTCACCCTAAGTGATAGGGATGCAAGCCTGAGCTGTTGCCTCTTTCGTATAGATGCTATGCGAAACCCACTTGTAAAAGAGCTTAAAGATGGTGACAAAATTATTGTCTCTGGTGGCATGGGCGTCTACGCCAAGCGGGGAACTTTTCAACTTATTGCAAAGAGAATAACGGCAGTAGGAAAGGGTGACTTAAAACAACGGTTAGAAAAGCTTAAGCAAAAGCTCAGCTCAGAAGGTTTATTTGATCTTGAGAGTAAGAATAAAATTCCACTTTTCCCTAAGAGGATTGGGCTTATTACGGCTGAGGGCAGTGCTGCCTATCATGACTTTATTAATGTAAGCTCAAGGAGAACGGCTTGGCTTGATGTTCTTTTTGCTCCTGCTTTAGTTCAAGGAGATGCAGCTCCAAAATCTTTGAGAAAATCTCTTCATAACTTAATTGCTTATCATCTTGATGCTCCGGAGAGTAAGAAGCTCGATGTTATCGTACTCACGAGAGGTGGTGGTAGCATTGAGGACTTGTGGGCCTTCAATGATGAAGCCCTCGCTTGGGATATTCATAATTGCCCAATTCCTGTGATTTCAGCAGTCGGTCATGAGGTAGACTTTTCGATTAGTGACTTTGTTGCTGATAAGAGGTGTGAAACTCCATCAGCAGCGGCAGAGGTTCTCAGTCAAAGTCAGGTTGAGCTCTTAGGAAAGATGAATTCATTTAGAAAAAATCTAAGCGATTATGCCGAAAATCTAAAATATAGAAGTAGAGAAAAGTTAAATAGAATCTCACCTGTTGAAAACCTAAGAAAAATTGAAAGCTTGTTAAACTCCTATCAAAGAAGGTTAGAGGTTTGTAAGATTGAAGGCCGGCTCGCTGAGTTTACAGGTTATCATGATTACTTAATGAGGCTTGAGGATTGTCTGTATCGCTTAAAATCTTATCCAGAAGAGATAAAGAGTTATCGAGAGCGACTTGAAAGAAATTGGCAGGTCATGCGAGTCCTTGACCCCCGTAATGTCCTTGGCCGCGGCTACTCCTTTGTTACCGACGAGAATGGGGCCGTTGTAACGGATGCATTGAAATTTGATCAATATAAAACTAATAAGAGACTTTCTCTTCACTTTAGAGATGGTGAAAGAGAATTCGTCAAAGGATGATGGAATGAAAGTACTTATTCACGTATTCACGTTATTGGCCCTCGCTTCATGTGGAGGGATTACCACCATTGAAAAGAGTGGAGATAAATCCGGTTCTGAAAAAACGAAAAGAATTGTTGAGGAAATTCAATTTCCGGAACCGGTGGATGTTACTATTAAACCAGGAGAAGTTTCATTAATTAAGATAAGTGGGCCTTTCAGCGCAGATGGTACTCTCAAGTGTGGAAACCGGAATGTTACCTTCTTTGTCTCTGGCGACGAACTCTTCTCCTTTCTTTCGGAGACTTATTTTTCAAAACTAAAAGGCTACCAATGCTTTTATCAAAATAAAGGGAAGATTGCGATCGTTGCGAATATTAAAGTTGAAGGAAAAAGTTTTCCTTCGGAACGATTGAAAGTCGATAAGAAGCGTGTTTTCTTAAATAAGAAAAATGCTGCTAGGGCAGATAGGGAGAGAAAAATCAAGTACAAGGCTTACAACAATAGTCCAAAATATCCACTCTTTTATTCTCCTTTTGATTTACCAATAAATTCAGCAGTGACAAGTATTTACGGTTCAAAAAGAGTATTTAACAAAAAGAAGCAAACTCAGCACCTCGGAACCGACTATAGGGCAGCCGTTGGGGAGCCTATTAAGACAAGTAACAGAGGGAAGGTTGTTATCAGTAGAGACTTTTTCTATACGGGAAATACAGTTGTTATTGATCATGGCATGGGAATCTTCACAACTTATGGACATCTCTCAGAGCGAAAGGTTAGTGAGGGAGAAATTATCCCTTCAAGTACAGTGATAGGACTTGCGGGAGCAACTGGAAGAGTAACAGGGCCCCATCTGCATTGGGGCGTTACAGTTAATGGTCTCGCCGTGGAGGGGAGTAGTTTAGTTGCTGCTTCCCAAGATATTCCTAAAGGAATGAAATGACTCTAGACCTCCTTTCTGCAACGAAGAGGTTCTCCCATCTCGATATATTTGTAGAATCGAAGTTTAGAATTAGTAATGAGGAACTCCAACAAAAGTATGGGTTCTTGCCGAAGCGGGCTGCTTTCTTCGATATCCCATGGCACGAGGAAATGGTCTACCTCATGCGTGAGGAGGAGTTTTCCCAGTCCGAAAGCCTAAAGGCCAAATACCCCGGACTTTTCTTATTAACATTTAAGCCGGTACCGGAAGAATTAAAGTCTCTCGTTTTTGAATTAAAGGAAGAGGCGACAAGCGTATACAACATTCTTGATTTCATTTCTAGCGTCGTAAGGGAGAGGAGTAAGCTCAAACTAGTTGAAGAAGGCCAAAAGAGGTGTTCTAGTCTTTTTAAAGAGGCATATCAGTATCTTTCGGATAAAGGAAAGGGAAATGATGATCGCTTTAATGAAATCTTCAAGCTCTTTCTCACTTTTGACTCTAAGCACTTCCAGCTTGAAAACCTCAACCGCTTTATTGAAGAAGCATCTCAAGTCTTCTCTGGTCTCTGCCTATGGGAAGGATTTGGTCTCACTGATCTCGATGAAATATTAACAAAGAGGGAGCATGACCCATCTTATCAGCTCTTTCCTCTCGACTGGCTGGGCTTGCCTCACTTTATTTCTTATAAGCAAACCTGCAATGATCGAAAAGAGTCATCCTTCGTTCTTTCTCTAATTCTAGAGTGGTTAGAAAAATTTGCTGCTTTTCATCCTGAACTAACAAATGCAGAGGAGCAGCACTCCCTTTGGGAAGAAACCATGAGTCAATTGCCTCAAGCCCTCGCCCTCATTAATTATAGAGGCGACCTCATCGTCTATAATCAGAAGTTTACGGCAATGAACCTTTTACCTCGAGATTGTCTCAACCTTAAAGATGGAGAAGCTCTGGAGATTAAAGGCCAATTTTATAAAGTAAAGAGAGTTGAGTTAGAACGTGAGAGTGAAGTGAGCTATCTCTTTCTCTTTGCCAACGAAGAACAATTGCAAGGAGAGGAGGAGGGAAGGCATAAGATGAAAAGTATTTCATCTCAGGAACTTGGTATTATCTCTAGCTCTATTGCTCATGAGTTAAACAATCCTCTTGCAGGTATCTTAGCTGCTATAGGTTATTTAGAGCTTGAAGATTGGTCTGACGAAGGAATTGATGCTCTTAATGATATGAAGGCAAGTGCAAAAAGATGTAAAACACTCGTGGAGATTTTCCTAGGCTTTTCAAGAGCAAAGGATCATCAGCAAAAAACCGGAACAATGAGAGAAGCTTTAGGACAAGCCCTTGACCTCTTAAGGTTCCGCATGGTGGAGTCAGGTGTTCGCGTCGAAGTTGATGCTGAAGTCGGAGGAGAACCGTTTAAAAGGTATATTAATCTTTCGTTGGCCTCCATGATTCTTTATTTGGTTTTGGGAGAGATTTTGACGCTCTTTAATCACCATCGGTTAGTTTTAGGTAATAACGAGTTAAAAACTTTGAAAGCCAATTATAAAGAAGAGAATGAAAAAATTACTCTTACTTTCTTAGATGCTTTCGAGTTAGAAGATAAGATTCTGGATTCTAAACTTGTTCAATATTTACTTGAAGTTCAAGGTCTTGAAATGGAAATCGATAATAAGAAAATTATTCTTACTGACTGGAAATTAATATGATCGAAAAGATAAGTCTTTTGCCCTATGTTTTTATTGGTGGTGGACTAGGAGCCAGCTTACGGTGGTTTCTTAATCTTTTGTCGGGTTCACTTAGTTTACCTCTGTGGCAGGCGACCCTTGTGGCCAACGGGCTAGGGATGTTTATTTATTTTTTATCAGTAAAGTTGATGTGGAATGACCCTCAGTGGAATTCAGCATTTCTTAGGATTGGACTGTTAGGTTCTTTAACAACCTTTAGTACATGGAGTTTTGAGATTGTTACCCATATTCAGTCAGGTCAATGGGGAAGGGCGGCACTTATCTTTATTTTAAATATACTCGCTGGGGTATTGATAGCTGTTGGGATTTTCCGATAAGTACTTATCAAGGTCGTGAATAAAGTCATCTGGACGACTTTGCGGTAGCTTCTTTCTAAAAATAAAAAGTTCTTTATTCTCTTTTTGCTTCAGCAGATAATTATCGAGAAATGATCTCAGTAAAGGATGAAAGTGAGGTTGTTTAAGTTTGTTATTCGAAAGTCTAGTCGCCTTGGAATTAATATATTGAAGGAGCTTCTTTTTATGACTCGGATAGCGAAAAATGAGCTGGTTTTTAACGTGAAGTGATTTAACGGGAATAATGATCATTTGTTCAGGAACAAGGTGATGAGAAATAATAAAATCACCAAAGTCTTGTTCAAGCTTTGCATGACTAATAAGATGCTCCTGACCTTTGGGAGGAAGCTTTATACCTGGTAGGTGCTGCTCCCACATGAGGCGAATTGTTTCACCTCTTGCTGCTGGCTCCATTTTGCTAAAGAGGTTATTGAAGTGAATGAGACTCTCTAGAAAAGGACCAAAGAGCTTGATCGTTGCCGTTTTCCAGTCAGTGTTTTCTAGCTTTTGAATAAGAAAGTTATGTTCTTTTTCTGTCTGGATGCAGGGAAGTGAGTAAAGGATTACGCCATTTTCACCCTTTAAAGTCACAAGTGCAGGAGTCTTTAACTTCTTGAGCTTCTTCTTTATCTCATCAATAGAGTGAACTTCGACTTTATAGTGAATTCTATCGAGTTCGTAACGATTTCTGGGGTAGTAGAGATGATTAGCTTTCTGAATTTCTTTATCGATAAAGATCTTTAAATAATTAAGTAAAAGCTCAGCAGTTGCCCTCGCATCATCTAAAGCCCTGTGCGCTTTAGAGTGGCGAATATTGAAAATCTTACTCATATAGTTGAGGTTCGAATTTAAAAGGTTCGGGATAAGGTACTTGGTCATCAGATTTGTACAGATGCTTTTATTTTCAAGCTCAGGCTTTTCAAGTCTTCTTAAAACAGAGTTAAAAAAGGGAATATCAAAGCTTGTGTTATGAGCGACCAAAATGGAATCACCCATGAATTGCCTCACCTCATCTATGACGTCTTCTATTAGGGCTGCAGATTGAACATCATCTTGCTTAATACTGGTAAGTCTTTGAATAAAGTCGGGTATTTTGATTTCTGGATTGATGAGAAAATCCATTTCTTCAACAACTTCTAGATTCTTAATCCTGACCAGGCCGATTTCAATGATTTTATCGGACTTATGATTTCCACCAGTTGTTTCTAAGTCAAAAACGACAAATTCCATCTCCTTTATCAGAGCGAGGCCTGTAAGGGAGTCTAGTTTAGAATTGGGGGAGTCACGATGAATGGTTTTTGTTGTCATTATTAATCCACTTCGAACATTCGCTCGATAAAAAGGAAAGCTTACGACCATTATAGTTTATTTAAAGGCAAAAAAAAATAGAAACATCCTCAATTTTTTCCTATGCGAGATGCCCTAACCAAAATCCAGTAGAATAGAGTTAAGGAGCTCTTATGCTGATATTTAAGTTGGAAAAATTTTCCCTTTTACTGATTTTCTTGGGATTTATCTCCCAAGCAAGTGCTGTTGACTGGCAAAAGGTCGAGAACTTACTAATCGCTAAAGGTGGTAATCCCAAGGCTCTTTCCCATATGAAATGCTTTATGGATGAATATAAAAGTAAGGCTTTCGCTTTAAAGAATCCTGATAATGAGTGGTCCAATGCCCGTTGCTTCGCTAAAGAAACTCTTTCTTTGAAAAATGAGCGTTTCATGACTCTTATTGACTATACCCTTCCCGCAACAAAACCAAGACTGTTTCTGATTGATACAAAAAATAATAGTGTCAAATCCATTGGAGTTGGTCACGGTCGCTTTAAGTCTGGCTATATTCGCTTTCGTACCAGTTATCAAAAAAATTCAACAAAGTGGGCGAAGTACTTTTCTAATCGACCTGGCTCTCGTGCTCCTAGTTCAGGATTTTACTTCGCAGGTCAAGAGTATGAAGGCAAGTTTGGTCGTAGCTTAATTATGCATGGTCTTGAGCCAGGAATTAATGATTATGCATGTGAAAGAGCGGTAGTCATCCACAAACATCTTCTTGTTTCTAAAAAGCGAGCATATGTTATGAGTAGTGGTTGCCCAATGGTTTCGAGAGGGGAGATTGACCCCCTTATTGATGCTATTAAGGGCCAGCAGTCTGGAATCAAGATTGAAGAAGCTGGTGGTCTCATTTTCATTTACGGACCACGTGAAAAAGCTTGGCAAGAAGGTAGTTGTTCTCTTTAAAAAGTCCTAATTAAAGCTCTTTAAAAGTTGAGCATAACAGGCTGACGAAAACCTCTTTGACTTTATTCGCTTGTTCTTTGATATCTGCATGGTCGAGTTCACCAACATGAAGTCCCGCGGCCATATTTGTGATACACGATATACCAGCAATCTTAAGGCCACAGTGATGGCCTGCAATCGCTTCGGCAACAGTAGACATCCCAACCATATCACCACCAAGAATTTGATACATTTTGATTTCGGCTGGCGTTTCATAGCTTGGGCCTAATACTCCTACATAGGTACCTTCTTTTAAGGTATAGCTTTCTGTCTTTGCAGCAGCTTTTATCTTCATTTGAATTTCTTTGTTCCAAGTATTAGTCATGTCCGGAAATCTTGGGCCAAGCTTTTCTGGGTTTGGTCCGTAAAGAGGATTGTTCCCAGTAAGGTTGAGATGATCTGTGATGAGAACCAAATCACCAGCAACATATTTTGGGTTCATTCCTCCACTTGCATTTGTTAGGATCAGATTCTCTATTCCAAGGGCTTTAAGTACTCTTGTCGGAAAGATAACTTCAGAGAAGGAATGGCCTTCATAGGCGTGAATTCTTCCTTGCATGGCAATTATCCATGTTTCCGCCATTTTTCCACACACTAGTTTACCTGCGTGGCCAACGACAGTTGTTCCATGAAAGTGAGGGATTTCTCCATAGGGGATTTCAATTTTTTCTTCGAGTGCATCGGTAAAAAGTCCGAGACCACTACCAAGAGTCACGGCGCTTTTTACTTTACGACCCTGGAGTTTTCTTTCAATAAAGGATTTCGCTTCTTCTAATTGCTTATAAAGTTCTTCATTTGTATTCATATGTTTCTCTCTAACACCAAGATGTTTCTGTTTCGTAAATTAATGGGGATAAGTTTGTCGGCTTTTGTTTACTGAAACTGATATCTTTTCCAAGAAGGCTATCAGCAATAGAGGAGACAATTTTATCTTGCCCCTTATTATGATGGATTGTGAGAATAGGCTCACCCTCGTTAACTTTTTGGCCTAGTTTCTTATGAAAAGTCATGCCAACACCAAAGTCAATTTTATCACTGGCTTTTGCTCTTCCTCCACCGAGGCTCACAACGTGAAGGCCAATTTGGGTACTTTTAATTTTAGAAATAAAGCCAGTTCTATTGGCGGTCACAACATGATGATGAGCTGCCAGAGGCAAGAGTCCATAATCATCAACAACTTTTTCATCACCACCTTGATTTCTTAAAAGCTCTCGAAAGCTCTGAAGAGCAGCACCACTTTTCAAGGCCTCCTTAGCTTTACGAATTCCCGCTTGATGACTTTTGGCCAATCCACCAATATAGACCATTCCACCAGCGAGGTGAAGTGAGAGGTCTGTTAGGTCCTTAGGTCCATTACCTTTTAGTGTTTCTATGGACTCAATGATCTCTAAACTATTACCAACGGCATTTCCAAGGGGCTGATTCATATCACTAATAACGGTCATCATATTGCGATCAAATCTTAGGCCAGTGTCCCGGATAGATTTCGCAAGCTTTCTCGCTTGAGTTTTCTTTGTCATAAAAGCACCGTTTCCGACTTTTATATCCATGACGATACCTCTTGCTCCCTCTGCTAATTTCTTGCTCATGATAGAAGCGGTGATGAGAGGAATCGATTCGATCGTAGCCGTGACATCTCTTAGTCCATAGATAATTTTATCTGCCGGAGCAATCTCTCCAGTCTGGCCGATAAGAGAGAGGCCTTTTTCAGTCACCATTGTTTTGAATTTATCGAGGGATAAGTTGGTATTGAAACCTTTTATGGATTCAATTTTATCAACTGTGCCACCAGTGTGGCCTAGTCCTCTACCTGCAATCATGGGAACCTTTACTCCACAGGCCGCTGCGATTGGGCCTAGGATAAAGCTCGTTTTATCTCCTATGCCTCCGGTTGAATGCTTATCGACAAAGAATTTATCAGGAAAGGAAATTGTTTCACCTGAATAAAGCATGGCATCCGTTAAAGCACTTGTTTCTCTGGTTGAAAAACCATTAAGGTAGATGGCCATAAGTAGTGCCGACATTTGATAATCAGCAACCTCACCTTGCAAAAGAGCTGTGATAAACCATTTGATTTCATCAGGCGTGATTTCGAGTCCGTCTCTTTTTTTAGCAATAATATTATAAGCGTTTAGCATGGAACCTCTCTAACTTGACGGAATGACGTTTTCGCTTCACAGTAAATAGTGAGAAATCATAATAAAAACTCTTAGGGAGGGTGGCAAATCCAATCCTATATGTTTGTTTTGAGATTTTTGGGATTCAATATGAAAAATTATCTCCTTATCCTATTTAGTGCCTTTTCTATGACCTTTTCTGTCTCGGCGCAGGATGGTGGAAATGATGACATATTGCAGCAGTCGATGCAGGATATTTTCATTGTTGCTGGAACTGGTGCAGCTGGCGCTATTTTAGGTCTCTCCACTCTGTCCTTCGTAGAAGAGCCTTCAGAGCACCTTAATAATATTATTGTTGGTGGTGCTATTGGGATTATTATTGGCGTGGGCATTGTTGCTTTTAAGCAGGCCAATGTCAGTCAGGATATTTACCAAGGCCAAGGATACATACAAGTAAGTGAGCCGCAAATGACTACGGCCATGCGTCGCCAGTGGCACCGCAAAAACCACTATCAAATCAATAATAACCTTGGTAATGATTCTTCTAGTTTGCCGGGTGTCAATTTTCAGTTTGCCTTTTAATTTCAAAAGGTTCTTAAGCTAACGACATTCAAGCTCAGCTTTCACGGGAGAATGTCTTGGAACGTCTTATTTCATTATTGGGTCTTATTCTTATGGTTGGCGTTGGCTATCTCTTTAGTTCGGATAGGAAGCGCATCAACTGGAAAACCGTTGGCTCAGGGCTTTTACTTCAACTCACATTAGGTCTGCTCATCCTCAAAACCTCAGGAGGCCAAGCAGTCTTCGAAGGAGCAAGAAGTTTTTTTACGGGGATTCTTTCTTATACTAATGAAGGTTCTGAATTTATTTTTGGAACACTTATGGATACGAACCGGTTTGGCTTTATTTTCTTGGTTACGGTTCTTCCCACGATTATTTTTATGAGCTCACTCATGAGTATTCTCTATCACATAGGAGTTATGCAAATTGTTATTAAGGCGACAGCTAAGGTTATGGTAAAGCTGATGGGCACCTCTGGTGCGGAATCCCTTTCTGCGGCAGCTAATATTTTCGCAGGTCAAACCGAAGCACCTTTAGTGGTGAAGCCTTTTATCAATGCCATGACTCGTTCTGAGTTGATGGCGTTAATGACTGGTGGGATGGCGACAGTTGCTGGCGGAGTACTTGCCGCTTATGTGGGTATGGGGATCGATGCAGGCCATCTTCTGGCGGCTTCTGTTATGTCTGCTCCAGCTGCTCTTGTGTGCGCAAAACTCTTGGTTCCTGAAGGTGATGGTTCACCAGCCACTAAAGGTGAGATTAAGTTTGATCTTCCCAAAACAACAGAGAACTTAATTGATGCTGCTGCTACGGGAGCTGGTGATGGACTAAAGCTTGCCTTAAATGTGGGGGCAATGCTTTTGGCTTTTATTGCTTTAATCGCTCTTGTAAACGGAACAATGGGCTGGGTCGGTAGTCTTGTTGGTTATCCAAATTTCTCCCTTGAATTAATAATGGGCTATGTCTTTAGCCCTGTCGCTTTCATTATGGGAGTTCCTTGGGAAGATGCTTTTAACGTGGGTTCCCTTCTGGGCAAAAAACTTATTATAAATGAATTTGTTGCTTACTTAGACCTTCAGCAAATGATGGATCAATTACGGCCACGTTCGATTATTATCTCAACCTACGCTCTTTGTGGTTTTGCGAACTTTAGCTCTATTGCCATTCAAGTAGGCGGTATTGGAACGATAGCTCCAGAAAGAAGAAAGGACTTGGCCCAGCTGGGTATCAAGTCCTTAATTGGTGGTACTCTTGCCTGTTTTATGACAGCGTCAATAGCAGGCCTTTTTATTTCCTAAGCTTATTCTAAAACTTCTCTCTTACTTGCATTGATAAAGGTTTTACCATTGTGAGTCTGAGTGTGGTGGACCATAAAAGCACCAACAATAGAAGGGTTATCAAAGTAATCAAGTGCGTGGTACTGAGTGCCATCAAAAGTGATGCTCGCCTTCATTGCCTGACGGTTGTTGTATGTACCAACTTGAATACTATCAAATTGATCAAAACCTTGAACTTCCTCTTCTGGGCTCATTGTCGTCGTATGGTTTTCCATTTCGTAAGTATTTGGGCCAAAGCTCTCCGTTGTGCCAATGTCACCTGAGCAGTCGTTTCCTTCGATAAAAGTTATTTTTGTGTTACTTTCGACTTTTATGGCATCGCCTTCAATATTTTGAGCAGTGCCGACGGGAAGAATTTCAAGAATTTCAGTTTCAGTTTCAGTTTTTTGATAACAATATTTACTGTCATCATTTTGAGAAGTCATAAAAAGAGCTTGTGAGGTTTCCCTCCACTTCATCCCAACCTCTACTTTTGTTATAGCATCAAAGTTATCTGTCATGATTGTCTTTGCTTCAGATTGGGTAAGAGTCCTGCCATTTGTTAGGCTTGCCGTTGTTATCTCTTCAATAAAAGAATTTCCTCCAATAATGGGAGATGGCTTTCCAGTTGGAGGGTCATTTTTTCCACAAGAAAAGAGAGTAATGAGCAAAGCTGCAAAAAGAGTTGTTTTCACGAATTCCTCCATAGAGTTTCGCTGAATCTGTCATAGATTGACGGTGCGGCGCTTCTTTCTTGTAAAATTTACGTATCTTGCCATGACTAGGGCCTCCAGGGTGAGAAATGCCTCTAGCAGCTAGAGGGAATAATTGTTAGGATTTAGGGGATTATGATTTTAAAATTTAGGATTAACACATGGCAAAGCAACTATTTATCAACCAGACACTCACAGAGTGTCGGGCAGCGTTGGTTGAGGGTGGGGAGATTTTGGATTTCCTCATGGCCAGGGGGGAACAAAACTATGATGGGCACCCCTCTGTAGGCAATATTTATAAAGGTAAGGTTTTACGGGTTCTCCCGGGAATGCAATCGGCTTTTGTGGATATTGGCTATGAAAAGGCAGCATTTCTCTATGTAGATGATGCTTATATTCCAACTCTTGAAGAACAAAGAACGATTGCTGATCGCACTCGTAAAGAACTAGAGACTCAGAGAGAAAAGCTTGGAGAAGTCATTCCAGATGAGTTTTCAACTCTCAGTGATCACGTCAACATGCGCTTCAGACCAGATGTCTCCATTGAAAGCTTTCTTAAGGAAGGGGATGAAATTCTCGTTCAGGTCGCTAAAGAGCCTATTTCAACAAAAGGTCCCCGAGTCACTCGTCATGTGACTCTTGCCGGACGTCATGTGGTTTTCATGCCCTTTATCGAACACACAGGAGTATCGAGAAGAATTGAAAATGATGGAGAGAGGGATCGACTCAAGGAAATTCTCGAAAATATTCGCCCAGATGGAAAGGGCATTATTGCGAGAACGGTAGCCGAAGGTCAGTCTTATAAGACACTCAAAGCCGACTACAATATGCTGAGCCGTATTTGGAAAGATGTAATGAAGTCAGCAGAGCATATTAAGGCTCCGAATCTTTGTTATAAAGATCTCAACTTTATTCAAAAGATCCTAAGAGATATTACTGATGAGGATGTTGAAGAAATTATTGTCGACAGTAAAGATAACCTTAAAGAAGTAGAGAAGTTCACTTCTAAATTTCTTCCCAATATTAAGGGAAAGTGTACTTATTACTCTGAAGATATGCCCCTCTTTGAAAAGCATGGTCTGGATATGGAAATTGAAAGAGGACTTTCCAATAA
>Ga0136600_1000075_pt1 | contig 53445 bp, 52 predicted proteins | sample AntRauMFilla2698_FD_104634 | JGI IMG/M metagenome (GOLD analysis project Ga0136600, IMG submission 104634) | Saline lake microbial communities from Rauer Islands, Antarctica - Metagenome Filla 2 #698 | ecosystem: Environmental > Aquatic > Non-marine Saline and Alkaline > Saline | place...
AAACTATGTAAAAAATCAAGGAGGAAATTATAAAAAACATTATTCAGCACAAGCAAGATTATTTGAAGGTATCTGATGCAGGCACCAGATACCCCGTCAGCTTGCTGCGGGGTAATTCATTATGTATTTTGATTTTGATGCTGTCAACGTAGCTATAGATACATCCCAGGGTAGCAATGGAATAAGTGCTGGAGCTGATACTAGTGGTTATATCATAATGTCTAATGCTGACAATGTCGTTAATGGACACTATAGATTTGCCGGAATTTCAGCTAGTAGTTATGCCAATGGTAGCAATGTTCATATAGCCACGATGCATGCTATTGCAACAGCTTCTTTTACTTCGGGAACTTCTAGTTTAGCTTTGAGAATCAATGAATTATCTGATGAGAGCTAGGATCCGCTTTTTCTGCCACCTCTGTAACAGGAGCTACCATAACTTATTTAGCAGGGGATACTATCCCAGCAACCCTCTCCAATGGCTCACCTTCCGGAACCTTAGCTTCAGGATCTACAACTGCAACACTTTCTCTTTCAACTAATGAAAATGCAACTTGTAAATATGGAATAGTTAGTGGCACAGCTTATGATTCTATTCTTGGAACATTTACCACCACCGGAACCACTAGCCATAGTGAAAGCTTATCCGGCTTAAGTGGAGGGGCAACTTATACTTACTACATAAGATGCGAGGACAGCATAGGCAATCAAAACACCAGTGACTTTACAATCAGTTTTGATACAGCTAGCGTGCCTACAGATATTTCTCTTTCCAGTACTTCTATTGATGAAAACCAATCTGCCGATACAGCAGTGGGAACGCTTTCTACTGCGGATGCCGATAGCGGAGAAACCTATACTTATTCTTTAAGCTGCGCAGCTCCGGGAGCTGACGATTCGTCTTTCGATATTCCAGGGATAGTTTGAGGTCTGGCGAAGTTTTCGACTATGAAACCAAATCTTCTTACGCAATTTGCATCAGAACTGATGATGGAAATAGTGGAACCTATGACAAAAACTTTACTATAAATATAAATGATTTAGATGAAACACCTCCAATTATCGCTGAAGTAACTCCAGTTTCCAGTCCGAGTTCAGACAATACTCCAGATTATACATTTAGTTCAGATGAAGCTGGAACCATAGCTTATGGAGGAGACTGCAGTAGTTCGACCACCACAGCTTCTTCAGGAAACAATACGATAACTTTCAACTCTTTAGCTGATGGCACTCATTCTAACTGTACAATCCAAGTCACTGATTCAAGCTCTAATGCTTCAAATATTTTAGCTGTAACGAGTTTTAGTGTTGATAGCGCTGTACCAACTATAGATTCTATTTCTTCAGATAAGGCTGACGGATATTATACCGTAGGAGAGGTTATCGATATCGATGTGACTTTTTCTGAAATTGTTAATTCAACTGGGGATGTGACTATAACTCTAGAAACAGGCTCAACGGACAGAACATGTGCTTTTTCCATAAGCAGCTCAACTACGGAAACTTGTGATTATACAGTACAATCAGGAGATACGACTAGTGATCTCAATGTAAATAACGTAGCTGGAACTATTAACGATTTATCCGGTAATCCTTTAACCAACTTTACGCCTGCTACAAACCTTTCAGACAGCAAGGCTATATCAATTGACACAACATCGCCCACAATTACTGTAAATGAGGGAACTGATACTGGGCCGACAAATGACGATACTATCAATGTAACCGTTGCGGACACTAATCTAAATACTTCTAGTTTGGAATATGGCTATAGTTCTGATGGAACCTGTAATACAAGCGATACTTATGGAAATAGCTTTACTAATAGTGCTGATTTTCATATTACGACTGATCACACTGATTATCTTTGTGTAAAAGGTGAAGACCAGGCTACTAATGTTACATATCAGCTGGTAGGTCAATTAAATATTTCCGATATTACACCAGCAACCCTTTCCAATGGCGCACCTTCTGGAACCCTAGCTTCAGGATCTACAACTGCAACACTTTCTCTTTCAACTAATGAAAATGCAACTTGTAAATACGGAACAGTCAGTGGCACAGCTTATGATTCTATAGCCAATACTTTTTCAACTACCGGAATCACTTCTCATTCACAAAATATCTCCGGACTCTCCGATGGAAATTCTTATAGTTATTATGTGAGATGTGAGGACAGTGGAAGCAATCAAAACACTAGTGATTTCACAATTAGTTTTAGCGTAGCAGATACACCGGCTGCTTGTACCTCATTTACATATTCTCAGTGGGGATCTTGCCAGTCCAATGGTACGCAAACAAGAACTGTAATTAGCTCTCTGCCAAATGGTTGCGCGGGAGGAAGTCCAGTACTTTCTCAGTCTTGTGTTTATAGTGGGGACGATGATGAAGAGAGTGAAGATGTTGACATAGAAACTCTAGCTGATAGTATAGGAACTCCTTATGCGAAGATTGCCAATTATATAAAAGAAAAATTGGATGGTGACAAGAAGATTTATTCCAAGAAAAAAGAATTTGATCTCAAAGGCAAGGATCCTGCTTTAGCTGGAGGTACTGTCAAGCTTTATGAAGATGGGGATTTGGAGGACGAGGATACTATTGACGAAGATGGTGAATGGAAGCTCAAGGTTGATAAAAATAAAAATAAAACCTATACATTCAAGATCAAATATTACGATGAGAATGGTGATAAAGTAGAATCAGATAAATATAAAATAAAAATAGATTCTGAAGATCCTGAGTTTACAGATCTGCCGGGTAAGCTCCATAAAAGCAAAGGAGATGTGGTGTGGTGGAAAGCCAAAGACAATGAAGAGGTTGATAAATTCAAAGTTTATTTTAATGGTAGAAATCATACAATACATGCCCCAGACAATGACGATGATGAAGAAGTCTATTCAGAATTTAGACTTCCGGGGAATTTGAGTGCTGGCAATTACGAACTTAGAGTCAAAGCTTACAATAAAACTGTTAGATATGTTAATATTGTAGTTTGGTAGTTATTTCTAATAAAGTCCCACTCTTTGCCAAACAGTGTCATCCCAATCAATAAACAATTTCATCCAAAATCCTCCAAAATGTCATTCCGACCTTGTGGAGGAATCTCATCAATTGTCACTCTGACCGAATTCCGACGAATGTCGGAGGAGCGGAGGGATCTTGTTGGAAAAATCTAAAATATTATTCCCTTTATGAACGTTCATTTTTCATACACTTCATTATATTTTTTTAATGAAGTGTTGTAATTATTTCTTGAACTTAGTCTATCATCAATTTTCTTAATAATGTTTTTGTGGTAGAATAAAAAGTGAATTAGGTAGCATTCTTTTAAAATTAAAAAATAAATAGAATAATATTCAGTTATCAATGCCACCCCCTTTTTTTTAATCAGGTTTAATACTGTTTAACCCCCTTAATTCCCCTTTAACCCCATTTCCCCCTTTAATCCCTTTAGTAGAAACAAAATGCTCAAGTCTCACAAAGATCCATATGGATACAAAAAACTTCTAGCCTACAAAAAATCCGAAGAGCTCCAATTAGCGTGCTCCCATTTAACTCATTTATTCCCTTTTTCCAAAACCCTCTCCTCTCTGGCCGATCAAATGGATCGGAGCGCTCGCAGCGGCAAACAAAATATTGTAGAGGGCTGGAAACGCAATACAACTAAGGAATACTTTGACTTTCTTGGTTTTTCAATTGGGGCTATTGCTGAGCTAGAGGAGGATTGTGATGATATTGTTCGTGGTGTTTATCCGGAGCTTATGGATAAAATGGGATTAAAAAGGGAAAAAAGGGATGGAAAGAAAACCCATTCAACCCATTCTTCAAAACCTCATTATTATGATACCCCTTCAACCCATTCAACCTCATCTTCCAAAAGTAATCCAGAATTTTCCCATCCCAACACCCCTTCAACCCCTTCTTCCCCTTTTTGTTGGACTATCGCAGAAGTCGAAAAGCTCAGATTTTACCCCTTGGACTCAAGCCTCCCCCTAGTTATCCAATTAAAACTCCGATGCAAAGAACTCAACTTCTTACTCAAAAAACTTCAAGATTCTCTTGAACAAAAAATGAAAGATGAAAACTCTCTTTCTATAAAAGATAAAGTTAAAATATTCAAAGGGCGGGAAATTGAAGAAAGTAATCTTGAAAGAAAAATAATGGAAGAAAGCGGATTGATAAGATTGGAAGATGGTAAATTTGTTCCCAAAGAAGTTTATAAAAGAATTAAGGATGAATAATTAAATATTGTGATATAATAAGAAAGAAATTAAGAAATATTTATTGGAATAAGTCTAAGAAAGAATCATGGAAGTTGAACTCCCCTCATGGGAGTTCAACTTCCATGACTAAATTTTAAAAACATATAGATAATGCTAATTAAATTAACATATAATTAAATAAAACATAATTATGTCAAAAAAAATGATGAGCAAAATAAAAGAAATGTTTAATAAAAACCAAAATTGGATAAACAAACTGGGGTGGAAAATGATTTCAACAGTTGTTATAACCTTGACGGCGGTCGTTACTTTCGTCGTCTATGCGGCTTTTACCGAGCCTACAACTACGCCTGCAAACTCTGATCAAGATTTTTCTCAAAATATTTTGGGAGCGGATAATGCTGATAATGATTTTTCTTCTTCGATCGTAACTGCTAATAATGACGGTTCGATTATAGAAAGGCTTGAGTATTTATCCAATGAAATCTCTTCGAGAGTTCTTCCAATCGATAAATTCAACGGCTCAGCAGGCGATAGCGTAGACGACTATGCTTTTTATACTCAGGAAAAGGGAGGAGTGGATGATTACAATGGCGGATCTATGCCGGCAGATAGTTATTCCGCTTCTTGGACACAGTGTGACGCGGGCAATAATTACTGTGACACGGGCGACTCAACTGCTTGCAGTGGAGGGATTTGTTATATAAACAATGACACAGGACTTATCTGGTCAGACTATCTGGATAGTGGAACAAACCATACTTGGTTTTGGGCAAATAATTGCTATGAACCCGGAACTGCGGAAAATCCCGGAACATGTGTTGCAGGTGGAGACGATGCTTGTCAGTGTGTCAAGAAAACCAGCTCGGAGACAGGTTGTGAAGCTTTGGGAGACGGTAATTGGAAATTGCCTTACCAGAAAGAACTGATGCAAGCATATATCGATGGATCCTGGGGTAATCTTCCGCATGCCCGCAACTACTTTTGGTCGGCTACTACCGACTCGAGCGCTACTCAGTACGCTTGGCGTGTGTTCTTGCGCGACGGCTACGTGCTCTACGTTACTAAGACTAGTACGTACGACTCCAGGTGTGTTCGCAGGTGATTATTATTTTATTATTTTGATTATTTCAAATCTATATAAATCAATAATTTATAGATTTGAAGAAAATAACTATGGCACAATATAAACATTTGCCTGTTTTTCAGGATACATATGATTTGACATTGGAGATTCATAAAAGAGTTAATAATTTTCCGCGTGTACACAGATATTCTATCGGAGAGAGAATAAAAATTATTGGATTTGATCTTTTAGATTTGATTATTGAGGCTAATTCTGCCAAAATCAAGACAGAATTTATCGAGAAAGCCGAAAAAATACTAGAGAAACTGAAAATATATGCAAGAGTTTGTTTTGACTTGAAGATAATGGGAAACAAAGGTTTTGAGTTTATGATACGCAAAATGGATGAAATCGGAAGACAATTTAATAGGTGGAAAGAGTGGAGTAACGCGAATAGCTCTAATCAAAATTGATTACATGAATTTTAATGCTACAAAGTATTTTTGAAAGAGCCGGAGTTTTGACTGCTTAAGGGCGTCAAAAGTGAGCCATAATTTCAATCACGATCTTGTTTACCTATTTTGGGTATAATGCATAGCAAATCGTACCAAACTTCGGTAAGGATCGATTTGGCTTGGGTTAAATAACAAGATAAAATGCCGGCAACAACTTTTGGTCGGCTACTACCAACTCGAACGCTACTCAGAACGCTTGGCGTGTGAACTTGAACAACGGCAACGTGAACAACAATACTAAGACTAGTACGTACGACTCCAGATGTGTTCGCAGGTTATCGGAATTTATGGACTATTCTCTGCCGGTTCTTTTGAGAATATTTTTACGCGAAAAAATGTAAAATCATTATCGGATGGTTCTAGATATGTTTTTAGGATTTTGAAATTTTTGTAATATAGCGATTTTCTTAGATTATAGGTATTGGCATAAGCAAATTGTCCATAATAAGAATTGATAACTGCTAAAATTTGGGTAAGTTGCCCTTCAAATATTTCGTCGTTTTGAGGAAATGGGAGGCTATTGAATTGCCAAATCTTTTTCTTGAGATTTCCAACAGTTCTCCGACGGATTAGGTGAGAGTGTGGTTTGACAACAAAACCGGCAAAATTTACCCCTTTATATATAGATTGCTGAATAGACTTTTTGGGATGAAGTCTCAATTTTAATTCTTCTTTCAAGAAAATATCGATTTGTTTTTTCCACTTAGAGAGTTGGGTTGGACTCTTATGGATAAGAATAAAATCATCCATATAGCGCAGATAATACCTTGCTTTCAAAGTGTGTTTTACAAATTGATCCAGGGAATTGAGATAAACATTGGCAAAAAATTGACTAGTCAAATTGCCGATTGGAAGTCCTTGATTTTTGGGAATGTGAAAAAGTGATTTGTGAGTAGGGATCAAATCAGCAAGTTTCGGATCACCTTTGCGATAAAAGTTTTTAGTCGGATCGTGAAAAATTATTTTTTCGGTAAGCCACAGAATTTCCGGATTTCTGACTTGTTTTTCAATAAGTTTATACAAAATATCTTTTTTGAGCGACATAAAAAAAGCCGAAATATCAGCTTGGAGATAGTAGGAAACTTGAGAGAAATTTTTGGTTGATTGGCGCGTGAATTTTTTGAGGAATTTGACAGCTGCGTGGGTGCCTTTATTATTTCGGCAAGCAAAAGAGTGATGAATGAATTTTTTTTCAAAAATAGGTTCCAGATAAGCAATAAGAAGATGATGAACTATGCGGTCGTGAAAATCAGCGGCAAAAATCTCTCTGGAAGTTGGATAGGTAACCACAAAGCAGATTGATTTTCCTGGCTGATAGGTGTGGTTTTGCAGCTCTTTTTCGAGTTTCAAAAGTTCACTTTCAAAATTGATTTCAAATTTGGCTGCGTTGGCTGTTTTCCGTTTTCTCTTTCGACAGTCATGATACGCCTTTAAGAGATTTTGAAAAATGAACCATGAATGTAAACGCGAATTACGCGAATAGGAATGCGAATTGACCGATTTATCGTCAATTTCACAAATGTTTTCGCGTAATTTGTCTGAATTAGCACAATTCGCGTTACTCTCCCCAGTGAAATATCCGTTTCGCTTCGCTTCACGGATTTCACGGGGTAAACTCTTTCTCGGATCAATATTTTCAAATGGTAAAAATAATTGTTTCACTCTGGTAGAAATTTAATGTTTAGATGTTTTTTTGTATTAACTCAAAGCCTCGCATATCCACAAAAAATTCTGTCATTTTTTTTGAATTCTAACGGGGTTTATGATATGATTATAACATAATTAATATAAAAAAGTTTTTAAATTTATGACAAAAAATAAAGTAACAATCGATGATTTGGCTTTGATGATTCAAAAAGGTTTTACAGAAAATCGAGAATGTATGGACAGGAGATTTGATGAAGTGGATAATCGATTTGATAAAATAGAAGTAAGACTAGATAATTTAGAGAAAGATTTTAAGGAAATCAAAGAATAATTAGAATACATAAAGACGGAATTAAGCAAAAGAGTAGATAATTTCACTCACAAAGACTTGGAATTTCGAGTAGAAAAACTAGAAGAAAAAGTCAGAAAGTATGAGAAATTGATGGAAAAAGCCTAAATCCCACAAATCTACAAATCTTTTCACGAATATACAAATTTCTTACAGATTTACAAATATTTCAGACATAGTATAATAAATTTATTTTTCACATTTGTGAATTTGTAGTTGATTTGTGGGACTTAACGAAATACAAAAATGAAAAATGTATTCAAAAATAAAAAGAGAAAAGTCATCATTAGCGGAATTTTTTTTGCTTTTTTGATTCTAGGAGTGAGCTTTTATTATTTCCCGAAATGGCTAAAAAGCTACCGGATGCGAACTCATTTTTACAATGCAGACAAAAAACTGGACTCAATAACCGAAGAAAAGGTAATTGAAAATATAAAAGGTCAATGTGATAAAATAAGGAAATCCGCCGGCAAGCTTTATTCACCGAGAGAAATCGAAACTGCAATAAAAAATTCCGATGGAAAAAATAAGATAAGATTGGTCGGCAGAGAAGAGGCGAGCAAAAAAGGATATCTGGCTCTAAATATTGAAGGCAAAGATGTCGAGCTTTTTTGTTTTGATTTTGGTGAGCGGGTAGTGATTGAAGGCAGGGGGAAAATAGAAATAGGATTTGCTGATTTTCATGATATTGACGGCAATGCACTAAGTCTTACCGGGGGAGAGGGAAAGATTCATCATAGTAAGTTTACCAATTCGTCCAAAGCTGGAATATTTTCCGATCAAGGAAAATGGGAGATTTATGGGAATATTATAAAGAATAATCACAGTTATGGAATTTACGGTGGGTATGAGGCGGATTTGGATTTGTACGAAAACGCGATAATTGATAATAGCGGATATGAGGTGAGAATGCTTGGGGAGAAAGAGGTTTATAATTAAATTTCTAATTGTCTAATTTCTAATTCACCTAATAAAATTTCCAATAAAAATAATATAATGCTAAATAATATCAGTGATAATAGTGCTCAAAATAAAAAATATGACCTAGAGGAAAGAACAGCTAAATTTGGGGAAGATATTATTGAATTTTGCAGAAAAATAACAAGAGATGAGATAATAAAAAGAATTATTTCGCAATTAATTGGAGCTGGAACTGCGGTTGGAACAAATTATTGTGAAGCTGATTGTGCGGAAATTAATAAGGATTTTATTCATAAGATGGGAATTACAAACAAAGAAGCGAAAGAGTCGAAACACTTTTTAAGAATGCCTTCAAAGGCTTGTCCTGAGCATTCGGAAGAAGGAAGAAAATTGTGGAAAGAAGCCCATGAGTTAAACATGATTTTTACTACAATAATAAAAAAAGTCAAAAATACTGAAGAAAAGAAGAAGATATCTTAAAAATTCACCTAATGTTTGTAAATTTATAATTCACCTAATAAAATTCTAGAACTTTAAATAAAATTATTTTTAATTATGATATTTTTGAATTTTATTAGGTGAATTAGTCGAATTAGAAATTAGTCGAATTAGAAATTTATAATTTATTTGGAGCTTGTAATTTTGAATTTGTGATTTAATTTTATTATGAAAAAATTTTTCCTAACAATTCTATTTCTATCATTTCCATTTATTGCTTGGGCCGGTAATTCCGGAAATTCAAGTGGTTTTTCATGGTCTGAAAAAGCGGGCTGGATTCATTTTTCCGGCGAAGATGCGGGAGTTGATTATGGATTGGATATCAGCGATGATCAAGTAAAAGGATATGTTTGGAGCGAAAAAACAGGCTGGCTTTCTCTGAATTGCTTGAATGATCTAAGCTGCGATACTCAGCCTTATGGCGTAGTGTCGGACGGAGAAGGAAATCTTTCCGGTTATGCGTGGAGCGAAAAAGGCGGATGGATAAATTTCAATGGAGTAGGGGCGGTCGACTATCAGGTTCAAGTAGATATTGGTGGAAATCTTTCCGGCTACGCGTGGAGTGAAAAAATGGGATGGGTAAATATGGATGATGCCGGGGATTATTATGGAGTTCAAACAGGAGAAAGAGAAGCTTATTGCGAAAACTGCGGACTAGGACCAGTTGGTTACTGGACTTTTGATGAGGGATATGGCACGACTGCGCATGATGAGAGCGGGCAGGGGAACGATGGAGCAATCAGCGGAGCAACATGGCAAGACGAAAGTGAATGTGTGAGTGGGAAGTGTTTGTGGTTTGATGGGAATGACGACACAGTCGCAATTTCCAATTCCAATTTCAATTTCCCTATTTCCAATCAATTTTCAATGTCAAAATGGATCAATTTTCAAACACTAGCTACTGCCAAGCCGATTGTTTCTCAATGGGGGAATAGTCAAAACACAGTTTTGGTAAAAACTGATGACACCAACAGCGATGAATTGAGGATTTGTATAGCGAGTTCCCTAATTGATGATTGTACTAATTATGGAATAACTACCGACACCGATATTTCCGAGAACACCTGGAATAATCTTCAGGTTGTTTATGATGGCTCTCAATCCACAAATGCCACTAAATTAAAACTTTTTATTAACGGAAAACAGAAAAACCTTTCTTTTACCGGGACAATTCCTACTACTATTACAGATTCGAGTGAAGAATTGGAAGTCGGAGGAGATCCGGATTTACTAACATATATAAACGGGAAAATCGACGAAGTTAAAATCTACCCCTACGCTCGCACAGTAGATCAAATTAAGCAAGATTATAATGCCGGTTTAGCAGGTCAAAGTTCCTCCAAAGGGACATCAACTGCTTTCGGATCAAGCTCCGACAAGTGGATGAGTGATGGACTAGTGGGACACTGGAAGATGGATGAGGCAAGCTGGAACGGAACAGCTGGAGAGGTGATTGACGCTAGTGGAAATGGGAATCATGGAGTTAGAAATGGTGACGCGACAACTGGAGGTGGTAAATATGGAAATGGTGGAACTTTTGATGGAGTGGACGACACAGTCGCAATTTCCAATTTCCAATTTCCAATTTCTAATCAATTCTCAATCTCTCAATTTCTCAATGTCAAAACTCTAGCAACAGGCAAGCCTATCATCGGAGAATGGGGAGGCAGCCAAAATAATGTTCTTCTGAAATTGGATGATACCAACAGCGATGAATTAAAGATTTGTATTGCCGATTCACTCACAGATAATTGTGTTAATTATGGGTATACAACAGATGTAAATATTGCCACTGAAAGCTGGTATAATTTACAAATTATTTATAATGGAAATAATATTGAAAATTCTGAAAAATTAAAATTATATATCAATGGAGTAGAAAAAACTTTAAGTTTTTCCGGAACAATTCCTTCAATAATACAAAATAGTTCAACAGCAAATTTGGAAATTGGTGGAAATTCAGATCTCTTGGCATACTCGTCGGCACATATCGACGAAACTCGTATCTACAACCGAGTATTATCTCCAGCAGAAATTAAGAAACTTTATGAATGGGCACCTGGTCCAGTCGCACATTGGAAGATGGATGAAAAAGTTAAGGGAGATGCTAAAATAATAGCTGATATTAGTGGTAACGGAAATAATGGTACTACAGTAGATGGCGCAAATAATACGGGGATGGATTGTACTGTTAGAGGAAAGTATGGAAACGCTTGTCAGTTTGATGGAGAGGATGATTATGTGGAGATTACAAATGGAGGAGAATTAAATGCGAATGATAATATTACTATAGAGGGTTGGATTAATCCAAGTGCTTTTACTTACAATGGGGAAGCTAGCGGTATTTTTAGTAAAGGGAGTGGATATTATCAAGACTATTTTCTTGGTCTTAATAGTGGAGAATTAAGATTTGTTATTGACGGAGACTGGGGTGGTGCAAATGATTTAAACAATACCAATGGTTCTATTTCACTTAATGAATGGACTCATGTAGCTGTGGTATTTAGTCAAAATAATGATTCTAGCTCCACTTTAAAATTTTACATAAATGGTAATCTAGATTTATCTCATTCATTGGCTATTTCTAATTTGCCAAATACAAGTTCTAATATTCGAGTTGGATTCAGAGGCAGTAATTATCCATTTAAAGGCAAAATCGATGATATGCGTGTTTACAACTACGCTCGAACGCAAAAACAAATTCTCGAAGATATGCATAATGGTGATCCATTGAAAGGCACAGTTCTGGATCTGAATTTTGATGAAGAGGTGGGGGATACGGCATATTCTTGGACCCATTCGACAGGCTCAGGGCAAGCAAGCTCGGAGCAAGTGAATGGAACTTTGGTTCCAGGAACCGCAGGCGCAAATACTACGACCAGTGCAATGTGGACCAAAGATGGAAAACTGGGCGGAGCGATGGAATTTGATGGGGTGGATGATTACATTGAGATAAGTACTGACTCTGATGGCTTTAATGATTTTGAAGCAATGAGTGTGAGTGCTTGGGTGTACAAAAGCAGTATAAGTAACAGGATCATAATAGCTTCTCATAGTGGAGGTTCTTATAATTGGCAATTACAAACTTGGGGAGGAAGCATAAGATTTGGTGTAAGGGCGGATGGGGGATATAAATACGCAGATCATACTGCTAGTTATCCTGTTGATGAATATTTTCATGTTATTGGCGTGTATGATGGAAAAAATGTAAAAGCATATATCAATGCTGAGGAAATGGTGGGCGAAGCACAAACTGGCAATGTTAATAATAGCTCAATGCCTTGCTGGATAGGCGCTAGGTCAAACTCGGGACCGCAAGATGTGTGGGATGGATTGATAGATGAAGTAAAAGTTTATCCATATGCTTTGAATGATGACGAAATAAAAACTCTATATAACAGCTCAGCTTCTATTGTTGTCGGAGAGGATGCTAGTCGGGATAATAGCGGTACAACAGTTACTGGAGCAAGCAAGGAGTACTGTATTCCTGGAGACACTTCTCAGTGTGATGCTCCTGTGCTCGAGCTCAAAATGGATGAAAAAAGTGGAACTACTGCTTATGACACGAGCGGAAACGGGAATAATGGGACATTAAACGGTGGTCCAGTATGGGATAGAGGAAAAAATGGATCAGGACTAGAATTTGATGGAATAGACGACACTGTTTCTTTTCCTATGTTTACCGGGGACCAAACCAATACTTTTGAATTTTGGGCAAAACCAGCAATTGGAGTTGATGGAGATGATTTGACAATTATGGGAAGATATAACGCAGGAAACAACCAGATAGGATTTCGTAACTCAGCAAGTTTACAGTACAGAGTGAATGATGTTACTTATGTTTCCGTTGGGGTTAGTAATATATTTGATAAATGGAATCACTATTCTTTTGTGAGAAGTGGAACAATTATATCATTTTATAAAAATGGTATCAATATAGGTAATGAGGATATTGTAACAACCACAGACGTATCAATAGATAGATTGGGAGCAAGGTCGGATTCATTTTTTTACAAAGGAATGTTGGATGATGTGCGTATTTTCGACTACGCCCGCACCCCAGCTCAAATCGCCTACGACTACAATAAAGGTGCACCTATTGCCGAGTGGCGGATGGATGAAGGTGAGGGTCTGACCGTGCATGATGAAAGTGGCAATGGAAACGATGGAACGATGACAAATATGGATGCCAGCACTGATTGGGTGAGTGGCAAGAGAAATAAAGCCTTGGATTTTGACGGGGTGGATGATTATGTTGATATCGGAGATGTAAATCAGAATATAAATGGAATTTCATTTTGGGTTAAGGCTACTTCTACTACAGAGAGTATCTTGGATTTAGATGGTGGCACACATACAATTTCAGTTTCCAACGGAATTATTTCAGCCAACGGCTTCTCTTCTCCTACGATTTATGTTGATGGAGCAGAGAGTGCCACTCTTGATAACAATTGGCATCATATTTTAGTGAAAACATCTACGCCTATTGATGCTAACAATATTGATATTGGTAGAATAAATACTAATTATTTTGACGGTCTCATCGACGATGTCAAAATATACAACTATACCTTAACTGCTGAACAGGTCAAAAACGAATACAACGGCGGAGCGCTTCGATTTGGGGAGTAAAATCCCTCCAAAAAACTCTCCAAACACCCTAAACACCCTAAATAAAAAACCTAAAACCATGCAAGAAGATCAAACAAATCGACCCGGATATGAGTATTTATCAGCTTATCAACTAGGAAAAGTCATACAAGATTTGACAGTAATTTTTTGTGATAGATTTATCAGCAAAAAAAGCAGGACTCATGACCAGATGATTCAAGCTGCCAGGAGTAATTCTCAGAATGTTGCAGAGGGTTATACAGCCGAGTCGCTCAAAAGCTATATTTTTCTTACAGGAGTAGCGCATGGTTCCAACGAAGAGCTTACCAAAGATTACCAAGATTTTCTTCGCCAAAGAAACTTGTCAATTTGGGATAAAAATGATTCAAGAGTTAGGGTATTTAGGGATTTTAGGGCTGCTTGGATAACCTCAAACACCCTAAACACCCCAATTCTTTCACAAAATGAGGAAGAGGCTGCCAATTTTCTCTTGACGCTTTGTCAGATGGAAGGTTTTCTTTTAAAAAGACTTGCTGAATCTCTCAAGAAAAAACATGAAACAAAAGGCGGTTTCACAGAAAACTTGTACAAAAAAAGAGTTGCTTACAGAAGCAATAACCACAAATAAAAATCATTAGTAATGTCATCTATTTGAGATCTCTCGATCCCGTCTCGCTATATTGTTGCCGAACGGAAAAAATATAGTGAGACTCCACTCGAGATGAAAGAATAGAAGTCACTACAAGCTCGAGATGGTACGCTGGGATTTTTAACTTCATGTTTACATACTTAAAAGCTTGCATGCTTCAATGATTATGTGTTTATATGCTTACATAAACTGGCCTTGCATTTAACCTTCAAACGTGGTAAGATAAGTTCTGTTAAGTGAATTTTAACTATGGAAGAGATAAATTTAGAAAAAAAAGATAATTATACTGAAAGAGAAGAGGTTTATCATGGCGTAGGCGGTTTTTTTGTTGAAATAGTGAAAATATTTCTTTTAGCTCTGATAATAATAACTCCCATAAGAGTTTTTTTATTTCAACCATTTTTTGTCCAAGGGGCTAGTATGGAGCCAAATTTTAAAAACGGTGAGTATTTGATAGTAAATGAGTTGGGATACAAAAAAACCGACTTAAAACTCACAACAATTCATCCTTTCAAAGATATAGAAAGAGGAGATGTGATAATATTCCGTTATCCCAATAATCCAAAACAATTTTTCATAAAAAGAGTTATCGGCTTGCCGGGAGAAGAGGTGGTTATAAAAAAAGGTGATGTTTATGTCTATAATGAAGAAAATTCCAAAGGATTCGAGGTAAAAGAAGATTATCTTCCTGAAGAAATTATGACGACAGGCCAAGGTAAGTATAATATTGATGAGAATGAGTATTTTGTTATGGGAGACAATAGGTCGCACAGTTCTGACTCTAGATCATGGGGCCCGATAACCGTAGATGATGTTATAGGAAAAGTTTTTATTAGAGCTTGGCCAATAGGTGAGGCCAAAGTTTTCTAGAAGCAACTGATTCCCACTGATTTTAAACTGATAACAAAGAATCATGAAAAGGATCATAAGTAAATTCTGTCTTTTCACCACGACGATAAGAATTGAAGGATAATTTCGAATTAGCAATTTTGAATTAATGTTTAAATTAAATAATTTTTTTAGTTACAATGTTTTAGATAATTTTCTAAAACCTAAAACCTAAGGCCTAAAAGCTAAAAACTAAACATATGCCAAGAAAAAAAGCAACTAAAAAGAAATCTACTCCTAAAGCTAAAGCAGGAAAAAAAGCTGTGAAAGCTGTTGTCAGAAAAGCCAGCAAAATAGCTGCCAAGAAGAAGCCTGCTCAAGCCAAAAAAACAAGAAAAAGCACAGCTAAAAAAGCAACGAAGTCTCAAGTAGTTGAACCACTTGTATTGCAGCCACCAAGGGGAATGAAAGATATTCTTCCGGGAGAGCAAGAGTATTGGAGCAAGATTAGGCAAGTAATAGATAGGCTGTATCTAAAATACGGATTTCAGAGAATCGATACTCCATTGGTAGAGTTTACAAATCTTTTTACGAGATCAATTGGAGAGGGAACTGATGTTGTAGATAAGGAGCTGTATTCTTTTAAGACAAAAGGAAGAGATAGTGTTTCTTTGAGACCAGAGCTTACAGCAGGGATTGCTAGGGCTTATGTTCAGCACGGAATGAATGTCCTTCCAAAGCCTATAAAACTTTTTTCTATGGGTCCAGTTTATCGTTATGACAGGCCTCAGGAAGGTAGATATAGGGAGCATTACCAAGCTAACTTTGATATTTTTGGAGAAGAGGATTCAGTTCTTGATGCTCAATTGATGCAACTGGCTTGCCAAGTTCTTGCAACTATTGGGATAAAGAATATTCAATTTCAGGTAAATAGCATAGGTTGCGGAGAGTGTAGAGAAGGGTACTTGGATATGCTAGTCACTTATTTTGAATCCAAAAAAACAAAACTTTGCAAAGTGTGCAAAGCTAGATTGAAGAAAAATCCCTTAAGGATACTCGATTGCAAGGAGGATAAGTGTGCGCAAGTTTCTGCTTCAGCACCGCAGACAGTAGATCACTTGTGTGATGGTTGTAGGGATCATTTTAAGAATTTGTTGGAATATTTGGATGAACTGGAGCTTCCTTATACTATAAACTCTCAATTAGTAAGAGGGCTTGATTACTACACCAGAACCGTTTTTGAAATATGGTCATTGGAAGATGGCAAGCAAAAATCCCTAGGAGGTGGAGGACGTTATGATAATCTTATTAGCTCTATTGGAGGAGAGCAAACTCCAGCTATAGGATTTGCGCTTGGCATGGAGCGACTTGTTCTGGAGATGAAAAAAATCAAGGCAAAGTCATACGAACCACCTAAGCCAAGAATATTTATTGCTCAATTGGGTAATTTGGCGAAAAAGAAGAGTTTAAATTTGTTTGCTACGATGGAAAAAGGAGGAATACTTGTGGCTGAAAGTTTTGGAAGAGGGACGCTTAAGTCACAGTTAAGGATGGCTAACAAGATAGGTGTTGATGTAACTTTGATTATAGGACAAAAAGAAGCATTGGATGAAACAGTGATTGTCAAAAATATGGTTACAGGGACTCAAGAAACAGTTCCTCGGGAAAAAGTTATTGCTTTGGTGAAGAAAATTTTAAAGTCAAAGATGGTTTTAAATAGTAGGAAGTCTAAATAAATATGACAGATTGTCTTTTTTGTAATATTATTAAGAAAGAAGTGCCTTCAGAAATTCAATATGAAGACGACTTTATCTTTGCTTTTAATGATGTCAATCCCTTAGCTCCTGTTCACATCTTGATTATTCCCAAGAATCATATACAATCAATAAACCACCTCAAAGATGAGGATGCGGAATTGATGGGAAAAATGATCTTGGTTGCTAAAAGATTGGCTCAGGAAAAAGGAGTAGCTGATGATGGGTATAAGTTATTGTTTAGAACAGGTAAGCACGGACAGCAGGAGGTGGAGCATATTCATTTGCATTTGATAGGCGGAGCACAGCTCAAGGAAAACATTGGACCAAAATAGTTTTGATAAAGTGAAAAGTTTAAATAAATCTAAAATTTTAGAAGGGAGGGTTCAACATGATACAAGTAAGAAAAAAAGATAAAGAAAACGCTGAGAGTTTGATTCGGAGATTTTCTCGTAGAATTCAGCAGAGCGGTGTTTTGATGCAGGCCAGAAAGACTCGTTTTCAAAGCGACAAAAAAAGCAAAAGAAAGCAACGGGACGAAGCTTTATACAAAGTCAAAATTAGAAAAGAAATCAATAAATTGAAAAAAATTGATAGATTTGATAACGAGGCTCTCAAAAATATTAAAAAAAGAATGAATAAATAATTCATTAATTAATAGTAACCACAAGAAAAGTTTGTTGGATTTTTGTGCTACATCTCTTGTTGTTTTCTATAAGATCTAAGCTATGTCTATTAAGGAGCAGATAAAAGAAGATCTAAAAAATGCAATGAAATCAGGCGAAACCGAAAAGCGTGATGTTTTGAGGATGCTCGATAGCGTGATAAAGAATCGAGAAATTGAAAAAAACAAGAGAGAAGATGGTCTTGATGAAGAGGAAGTTTTGGAGGTTGTAGCTAGCGCTATTAAACAAAGAAAGGATAGTATTGAGCAGTATGCTGATGGCGGAAGAGATGACTTAGCCTCAAAAGAAAAAGCAGAAGTAGATATTTTGAAAGAATACCTGCCTGAACAGATGAGCGAGGAAGAATTGGTTGTTGTAATCAAGGAAATAGTTCAAGAAACTCAAGCTAAAGATAAGAGTGATCTGGGCAAGGTTATGGGTGTTGCCATGGGTAGGGTTAAGGGAAAAGCAGATGGCAATAAAGTTAGAAAAGTAGCTGAAGAAATTATAGAGTCTCAAGAATAAGTCATGAAGATAATTATTGAAACGACCAATGAAGATGGTTGTAATTTTGATCAAAAAAAGCTAAAATCAATAGCGAAGGAAACTATTTTTAGTAGTGGCTTAAAGCAAATATTTTCTAAGGATATTGTCATAGGATTAGGAGTTGTGTCACCTAAGAAAATAAGTGAATTAAATAAAAAATACCGTCACAAAGACTCTCCTACGGATATACTTTCTTTTTCTAACTATGAAGACCAAAAAGAACTTCTAGAAGAAAAAGGAAGTAAGTTGTTTTTAGGAGATTTGATAATTTGCCCTGAGGATATAGAAAATTATGCAAAAAAAGAAAATATTTCAGTAGAGACAGAATTGATGGAAGTGTTTTCTCATGGAGTTTTGCATCTTTTGGGTTTCTCTCATGGAGATCTGATGTTTGGAATTCAGGAAGAAGTAGCGAAAAATCAAAAATAGTAAACAATATATTTAAAAACAAAAAATGGTAAAGAATAATTCAAAAAGAATGATGAGTCTGAGAAAAAGTTTTCAGTATGCAGTCAGGGGGCTTCGTTATGTAATAAGGAATGAAAGAAATTTTAGGATAGAATTGATCTTTGCTTTTTTTATTTTGACGTTTTCTATTATTCTTCAAATAGAAAAATGGGAGATTGTAGTTATAATACTTTTGATTACGCTTGTTTTGGTTACAGAGCTCATTAACACTATTGTAGAAAGAGTGGTTGATATACTTGAGCCAAGAATGCATCCTTTTGCCAAATTGATTAAGGATATTATGGCTGCCATAGTACTTATTTCTGCTATCATGGCTGCTTTTATAGGGTTTATAATCTTTATACCCTACATATATAATTTATTGACACAATATTTCAATTATGTCTAATAAAACAATTTTTAGTTTAGATATTGGCTCGAACAATATTAGAATTGTGGCTGCAGAATTTGATTCTGGCGGCAGGATAAATATTGTCGGAGCTAGTACAGTTTCTTCTTTTGGAGTTAGGAGAGGCGCTGTTACCGACATAGAAGATGCTGCAGAATCTATAGTTTTAGCTGTTGAGGATTTGGAAAAGAAGGTTGATCAAAAAATAAAAAATGTCGTCCTGGGTGTTGGCGGAGTTGACTTGGAAACAAAGGATTCAAAAGGTGTTGTGGCTATAGGAAGATCGAATGGAGAGGTTGCTGATAATGATATTGAAAGAGTTTTGGAATCAGCTCAGAATACTTCTATGCCAGTAAACAATGAAACTGTGCATGTAATACCTTCGGAATACAAGCTTGATGATCAAGTTGGCATAAAGAATCCCGTTAATATGCAAGGGATACGCCTTGAAGTTGATTGCTTGATGATTGAAGATTCTGGTTCTCACTTGAATAATCTTAGCAAAAGTGTTAACCAGGCTGGACTTGGGATAGTTGATATCGCAGTAAACCCACTAGCTTCAGCTATGTCAGTTCTGGATAAAAATGAGAAAGAGTTGGGTGTTGTTGTGGTTGATATTGGAGGAGGAACTACTTCTATATCGATTTTGGAAGAAGGAGATCTTACTTATGTAGGCGTTTTGCCAGTAGGTGCAGGTCATATAACTAATGATATAGCTATTGGACTTAGAGTCCCAATCGAGATAGCTGAAAAAGTAAAATTAGAATACGGGAGTGCTTTTCCAAATGATATAAACAAAAATGAAACTATAAATATGAGTGATATAGACCCTTCTGAACAAGGAGAGGTTTCTAGGCATCATGTAGCAGAAATTATAGAAGCTAGGTTGGGTGAAATTTTTGATATGATAAATAACGAATTGAAAAAAGTTGGCAAAGCTGGGCTTCTACCTTCCGGGGCAGTTTTGATTGGTGGAGGCTCAGAGCTCAACGATATAGTTAGTTTTGCTAAAAAATCTCTTGGTTTGCCAGCTAGGGTAGGTTATCCAAAAGAAATTAATGGAATTTTAGATAAGATAGATTCACCTTCTTTTGCGGTTTCTGTTGGTCTTATAAATTACTTTGAAAGCACTTCTAGTAAAAAAAATGGTCTAAATTATGTAGATTTTTTTAATATTGAAAAATTAGGCCTTAAAAATATAGTAGGTAAATTTAAAAATTGGATAAATAAATTTTTACCTTAAACTATATTTCTTGACATAACCCGGTTAAATATGATAGATTTATATACCGAGACAATTTTAGTTTACATTGATTAATGTCAACGAAATTGGCGCTTTTTTGCCAATACGTTGATGAAAATAATTTTAAATTTTATGGCAGAAATTAAACCAGATATAAAAACAGCAGCAAGAATAAAGGTAGTTGGAGTAGGAGGCTCAGGCGGAAACGCAATTAGTAGAATGATTGAATCAAATGTTAAGGGAGTTGAGTTTGTGGCTATAAATACTGATGCTCAAGACCTGCATCATTCTAAAGCTAGTGAAAAAGTACATATTGGAAAGAACTTAACCAAAGGTCTTGGCGCTGGAATGAATCCAGAGATAGGTCGCCAAGCAGCTGAAGAAAATAGAGATGAAATACAAGAAGTCTTAAAAGGAGCTGACATGGTTTTTGTAACATGTGGTTTGGGTGGAGGAACTGGGTCAGGCGGAGCACCTATAGTAGCCGAGACAGCCAAAGAGTTGGGAGCCTTGACTATGGCAGTTGTGACAAAACCTTTTTCTTTTGAGGGTGCTCAGAGAAAATCAATAGCTGAAGAGGCTTTGGAGAATTTGAAAAAAAGAGTAGATACTTTTATAACAATACACAATGACAGACTTCTTTCTATAATAGACAAGAAGATGACTCTCATAAACGCTTTCAATATCGTAGATGATGTTTTGCGTCAAGGAGTTCAAGGAGTTTCTGACCTTATCACTAAACCCGGAATTGTTAATGTAGACTTCAATGATGTTAAAGCTATAATGACAGAAGGCGGGAGTGCGCTTATGGGAATAGGGGTGGCTAGTGGAGAAAATAGAGCATCTGAAGCAGCCAAAGCGGCAATTAACAGTCCTTTATTAGAACTCTCCATAGATGGAGCTAAAGGCGTGCTTTTCAATGTTTCTGGTTCAAGTGATCTTACTATGCTTGAAATTAGTGAGGCAGCCAATATTATTACTGAGAATGTTGATCCAAATGCCAAGGTCATTTTTGGAGCGGTTACTAGTGACCAGATAAGAAAAGGAGACCTGCAGATAACAGTTGTTTCCACAGGATTTGATGCTAGTGTAGTAAATGAAGCTCCTGCTGATATTCTTTCTAGAGGCAATAGAGATGAGTACGAAAGCAATGATAGTAATGATAATGAAAAAAAAGACAATGAGGAGGATGTCGTTGATGAGTCTGAAGAAGCTTTGGGTAAAATAACTTTTCCATCCAAGAAAATAGAGAGCAAAATGATTATAGATGAGAAGGTTCAGCCAAGAAATGCAGGAATTGACAATAAGGAAGAAGAATCAGGGGATGATAATGATGACGAATTAGAAATTCCAGCTTTTATAAGAAGAAAAATGGGTAAATAATTTAAAAGAAAAACTTTTTATACAAAAAACCGCCTAAATTTATTAGGCGGTTTTTTGAAAGAGGAAATAAATAAATACACATTTAAATACACATTTCTTCACTTAAAACTCTTTCTTCCTTATTTAGCTTTTTTTGGGGTGGGGCGAGATATTTTTTACTTACTTCTTATGTTCAAATATCCCACTGCTTTTTATTTAATATATTTTAACCACCAATTCTTCCATTATTATTTTATTAACTTAATTAAGCTTTGATTACTTTATTTACGGTTTGGTGACGACCGTCACCAAACCGTAAATTTTATTTTGTCTTTGGATAAAGTTTGCTTTGGTTTTTAGAATAAATCAATTTCTTATTTCAGACACTCTTTAATCATCTATCAACCACACCAAGTCACAACTATTAAATTTGAAAATTCTTAAAAAATCGTGTAGACTTATCTTTGTACCTGTATAAAAATAAACACAAAGCTTGTGGATAAGTTTGGTGATTTATAATGTTGCATTGTTTTCGTCTTGTGGTATAATTCATCTGTAATACACAAGATATAGTGTTTTAATCCTCAAATAAAGCAATAATCACTATTTAGGTGTAGAGTAAACATTAAAAACAATATATGTTGTGCCCATATTGCAATCATAGTGAAACTAGGGTTATAGACTCTAGAGATACCAATGACAACAAGGCTATAAGAAGAAGGCGTGAGTGCGAAAAGTGTGACGCGAGATTTAGCACTTACGAAGAGGTGGAGATTATGAGACTTTTGGTTCTGAAAAGAAGTGGAGAGAAGGAGGAATACAATCAAGACAAGATTAGTCGTGGAATAGAGAAATCATTAGAAAAAAGACCGGTCTCTCAGGAAAGAAAAGAAAAGTTGTTGAGTGATATAGAATATCAGATTTATGCCAAAAGTAAGGAAGGAGAGATAAAAAGTAGGAATGTCGGCAGAGTAATTTTAGAAAAATTAAAAGAAGTTGATCATGTTGCTTACTTGAGATTTGCAAGCGTTTACAAATCATTTGGAAGTCTCAATAGCTTCAAAAGAGAGTTGGAAAAATTAGAAGAATAAAAAAAATAATAAATACCATAAAGAAACAAAAAGCTATGGCAAAGCAAAAATCAGCAAGAAAAAAAGATAAAATAAAATCAAAAAAAAGCAAGAACTCACCCGCAAAGCTTACTAAGATTGTAAAAAGAAGCGGAAGGGTTGTTCCTTTTAAAGAAGAAAAGATAACCAAAGCAGTTCTCAAGGCCTTAAGAGAGACTGAGGAGGGTGATAAAAAAGAGGCTGATAAGGTTAGCAAGAAAGTTGCTCAATTTTTGAACAAAAATTATAAAAAAGGATACGTTCCAGAAATAGAAGAGATCCAGGATGCTGTTGAGAAGGTTTTAATTATCTTGGATTTTGACAAGACTGCTAAGGCTTATATCCTTTATCGGGATCAGCACAGAAAGGTTCGTGAGACGGAAGAGGCTTTGAAGGAAGCTGTAGACTTGGTAGATGATTATATTAGTGAAGCGGATTGGAAGGTGAAAGAAAATTCAAATATGGGTTTTTCTTTGCAGGGTCTAAATAACTTTATTTCTTCAGCTGTAAGTTCCAAGTATTGGATGAACAGGGTTTATACCAAAGATATCCGTGAAGCTCATGAGTCAGGAGATCTGCATGTGCATGATTTGCAGATGGTTGCAGCTTACTGTTGTGGGTGGGACTTGCATGACATGTTGATAAAAGGATTCGGTGGTGTCCCTGGTAAGGTTCACAGTGCTCCTCCAAAACATTTTAGGAGCGCATTGGGACAGATGGTTAATTTTATCTACACTCTGCAAGGAGAAGCCAATGGGGCGCAAGCTTTTGCCAATTTTGATACCCTGCTAGCACCTTTTGTTTATTATGATAAGTTAACCTATAAGGAAGTTAAACAAGCTATTCAGGAATTCGTTTTCAATATGAATGTGCCAACTAGAGTAGGTTTTCAAACGCCTTTTTCCAATATAACGCTTGATTTACAAGTTCCTTCAAATTACAAGGATGAATCAGTGATAATTGGAGGAAAGCCGCAGAGAAAGAAGTACGGAGCTTTTAAGAAGGAGATGGATATGATAAACAAAGCTTTTGCTGAGGTTATGAGCAGAGGGGATGCTCAGCATAGAGTATTTACTTTCCCGATTCCTACTTACAATATAACCAAAGATTTCGATTGGAATGACAAAGCTCTTAATCCTATTTGGGAAATGACTGCTAAATACGGAATGCCTTATTTTGCTAATTTTGTAAATTCAGATATGAGCCCCGATGATGCTAGAAGTATGTGTTGTAGACTTAGGCTTGACAATAGAGAACTTCAGAAAAGAGGAGGAGGACTTTTTGGAGCAAATCCTATGACAGGATCTATTGGTGTAGTAACTATCAATCTTCCAAGAATTGGTTATTTGTCTAAGGATAGAAATGAATTTATAGAAAGACTCGATGAACTTATGGACATTGCGAGAGACAGTTTGGAATCCAAGAGAATTTTTATAGAAAGATTGACTGAGCTTGGACTTTATCCTTATTCTCGCTTTTACTTAAGAGATATCAAGAAAAGAAGAGGGGCTTATTGGGGGAATCATTTTTCAACTATTGGACTCTTAGGAATGAATGAGGCCCTTCTCAATCTTTTGGGCAAAGACATAACCACCAAAGAAGGGAATCGTTTTGCGCAGAGGGTCCTAAACCACATGAGGAGCAAAATGGTTAAATATCAGAAAGAAACGGACAATATGTATAACCTAGAGGCTACTCCAGCAGAAGGAACAACTTATCGATTAGCAAAAAAAGATCAGAAAAAATATTCAGATATTGTTTTCGCCAACAACGAAGCTGTTAAAGAAAGTGGATTGGAGCCTTATTACACCAACTCATCTCAGCTCCCAGTAGGTTTCACCAGTGATATATTTGAAGCGCTTGATTTGCAAGATGGACTTCAAACAAAGTATACAGGAGGAACTGTGCTTCATGGATTTTTAGGAGAAAAAGTAAGTGATATAGAGGTAGTCAAAAATTTGGTAAAAACAATCGCTAGCAAATATTCACTACCATACTTTACATTTACCCCGACATTTAGTATATGTCCTGAACATGGCTATTTAGCTGGAGAGCATGGATTTTGTCCGAAGTGTAAAATTGCAAAGAAGAAAGGAGAAGCAAAATTTGAGAGAGTGGCGTAATCCCTACGAAGTACGAATTGTACGAAACTACGAATGAGTGTTTGTGGGAAATATTTTTTCAACCAACTGCTCAATTTGAGCATTTAAAATAAAAATATAAAAAATAAATAAATTCTGCGTTATAAACTATTGAAGTTTATAATTTGCAGTCAAAAATGTATGAAAAATGAAGAAAAAATCACTTGTCATGATTGTGAAAAAACCCTAGAAAAAGGCAGTGAATTTATGAGGTTTTCTCAATCAAACAGTGAAAGCGATATGTTTAAATGTAAGGATTGTTTTGAGGTTAGTCCAACTTTAGAAAATTTTCAGGCTTGCGATGTTTATTCTAGAGTTGTTGGTTTTCATACTCCGATTCAAAGATGGAACAAGGGTAAGTCAGCAGAATGGAAAGACAGAAAGACTTTTGAGGTTAGAGCAGCAGGATGTGCTAGTTGTTAATCTAAATTTATTTTCGATAATTTAGAAAAGCTAAAAGATTGTAGGGCGATTTTGATTTATCAAAATCGCCCTAAGCTTTCCATCATCGAATTTATAATACATTATTCATAATTCATAATACATTATTCATAATACATAATACAAAATTCATGAACCTAGCTAGTTTTCAAAAATTTACCATGGTTGATTATCCAGGACACGTCGCAGCTACAGTGTTTACTGTAGGGTGCTGTTTTCGATGTTCTTTTTGTCACAATCCGGAATTGGTTCTTGGCGCAGGACTGGCGGTGCATGGTAATAAAAATGAAAAAGAATTTTTTAAATTTCTTGAAACTCGTAAGGATAAACTTGACGGAGTTTGTATAACTGGAGGAGAGCCAACGCTGCAGCCTGATATTATCGAGTTTATGAAAAAAATTAAAGATATGGGATTTTTGGTAAAACTTGATACCAATGGAACACGTCCAGACGTGCTAAGAAAAGTTTTTCAAGAAAAGGTGGTTGATTATGTTGCTATGGATATTAAGAATTCTCTTAAAAAATATGAAAAAACGGTGGGCACTAAAGTTGACCTGGATAGGATAAAGCTCAGTGTCGAGCTTATAAAAAATAGTGGAGTGGAGTATGATTTTCGAACGACAGTTGTCCCGGGCATCCACACTGAAAAAGATTTTGATGATATAATTGATTGGATTGGTGGATCTAAAAAATATTTTTTACAAAGATTTCGAGATTTCAAAACTCTTGATCCAAAACTAAAAGAAAGGACCAAGGACAGCAAACAAGTCAATCTTGAAAAAATAGAAAAAAAACTCAAAAAACACTTTGGAGAAGTAGGAATTAGAGGATAAATAAATTTGCATAAAAAGCCTATTAGAAAAAATATCACTAGTATATATAATACAAAATATTAATTTAACTAGTATTTTTTATAATAGATAATAAAATATTTAACAAGTAATAAGGATGTTGTCTTAGCAATAACTTAAAACATATAGCTCTTAAAAAAATATATCATATAAATATTTACGGTTTCATGACGACCGTCATGAAACCGTAAAATCAATGAAGAGCTATCTTTTTAATTTGTGAATTAATATATTTAAGGTATTATTAAGATATGCATAAGCTTGGAAAAAATCAAAAAAAACTCATGTTGATATTATTAGGCGGCTTGGCATTGGGTCTTGCAGGCTCACCTAGAAGATATTTTTATACTTTCAATATTATAAAAAGAGAATGGAAGAGTATTGATAAGCGTAGTTTCAATGAGGCTGCCAGAACTCTTTCAAGGGAAAAACTAATTAAAGAAGAACGGTTGCCAGATGGATCATTGAAACTTACTTTAACCAAAAGTGGTAAGAAAGAAGCCTCTCTTTTGAGGCTATTAGACAAATCAGTTAATTTTGTTAAATCTAAAAAATGGGATAAGAAGTGGAGGATAGTTGCCTTTGATATTCCTGAAAAAGATCGGATTTTTCGTAATATTTTGAGAAAGCACTTGTTTAATCTTAGTTTTTATAAATTACAAAATAGTGTTTTTGTTTCACCTTATCCATGTGAAAAACTAATAAAAGATCTCATAAATTTATATTCAGCAAATTCATATGTAAAGGTAATTACGGCAATCAAAATAGATGATGAGAAAAAACTAAAAAAACAATTTTCGATAAAATAAAATATATTACTTATTTTATTTTTTTGTACGGTATAGTTTATTATTTATTAGTTATTACTATATTATATATCGACTTTTTACGGTTTGGTGACGGTCGTCACCAAACCGTAATTTTTATTTAAAATGGATAGAGTCTGGTAAAGTTTAAGAATAACTGACTATCTTAAGATGTGCTATATTATTTGTTGATAATTCAAAAATATTCGATTTTTGTATATTGTTAAAAAATTTTTATAAATTAATAATTAGAATAAATTTTTTAAGTATTATTTTTGATAAAATAATATTATGTGTTTTATATTATTTATAAATTTTAGGGTAATCATGCATTTTATTTCCAGTTTTATGCTTCTAGAAAATAAAAAAGACACTTAGGTTTTCTTAGAATAATGATGTTTACGCTATTGACCCTAGTGTCAATTTTTGTTATGATTTGAAATCACTTTGCGTGTCAAAGTGAAGTATTTTGACAAGTAAATAAAGCTTTAAAAGCTTGAAAATATTCTCAAATAGGGGAGGAAGAGAGATGAAGATGAGACACAGCTTGATCTTGATTGCGGTTTTTGTTATATCTGTAATCTCTGTTCTTAGCTGTGTGCTTTGGACAGATACGGTTTCTTTGGTTGATTATTCGATCAGAGATAAAGATAATGAGATGGTGAAAGGGGAGAAAGCAGCTATCGAATCTCCAATTGAGCACAGCAATCCTTTGGTGATTACTGTGTCTATGGATGAAATTAGCAGAGATAATTTACTAGCAATTATTAACGCTAGTGAAAAAATCAAAACTTTTTTTGCTGAGAGAAATCTCTATGTGAAGGTAGCTAGCCTCTCAACAGTCACTGATTATAAGGGAGAAAAAATTGAAAAGTTTATCAATGTTTCCCAAGTCATGAATCCAAACTTCGATTCAGAGAAATGGTTTCGGGAAAACAAAGATAGGCTTACTCTCAAAAATAGCTTTTTGGGAAAAATTGACGACTATTACCATAGTTCAATTATCATTTTCCCAGAAGAAAAAGCTAGTGAAATTGAGATTGCTAAAACCTTTTTGCTTTTCAAGGCTCAGTGGAATGACTACCAATTTGATTGGTGGAAAAGTCCAGGTGAGTGGAGTTGGGAAAACTTGAAGCGCTATGGAGTGCTTAATTTTTATCCTTCTGTGAGGATCCATAAATCTTTCAATAGTTTCAATTTAGAAACTGCAGAAGGAGATATCGATATTGTGTCTCAAGTCGATCTAAAGCCTGGCGGATGGACATTTTTTCGCTTGGTAATCGATGCTTTGGCTAGACTCGGTGCGTATTTGTCACTCGGCATTGCTTCAGTTTTCTTGGTAGTATTTTCTTTTGCTGCCCTTGGAACAAGTAGAAAAGTTTTATGTAGCCTTAGTGTAATTGCCCTGTCTTTTACTATTGCCAAGGGAAGTACCGGGATTATAAACCAATTTATAGTACTGGTTAATGCGCTAGATATTAAGTGGTTCATGTGGCTGGCTAACGATTTTTTTCAACATTCATATGAGGATGTATTTGCGATAGAGGCATTTTTTGCTCTTATGATTTCGGGGATTTCATTTCCTTGGCATTATTTACGAAAATTCAATCGTGAAATGATTAGCCTCAAGACTTCTGAAGATAATTATTGGAAATCTTGGCAAAAAGCCAAGGAAAAAGTAAACATAACCAGACTTATTGCTATAATTGCAGTATTTGATTTCCTGCTTGCCCTATCTCTTGCTAACTATCAAGGTTCAAGAGCGATGTGGCAGATTGGAATAATGTCTTCTATTGGAGTGGCCTCTGCTTGGATTCTTACCAATTATTTTCTACCAATCTTTTATTTTATGATTGGTGGCTTAAGAGATAGTAAGAAAGAGTCTCAGTTGGCGATAAGCAGATGGTTGGAGAGAAAATTGCAATCTTTGGTGCATAAGATCAACCAGAAATGGGTGTGCAAAAAAAATAGCGCAATCATTTCTGTCTACGTGCTGATTTCAGTTTTTTTCTTGTCGATAATTTTAACTCCGTTTTTATTGAAAACTGACAATGATCTGGGAGTTTTTGTAGAGAATTCCGCTTCTGAAGATATTTATAGAGATATGAATAAAATCGGAGGAATAGGATCTACAGCTTTCACTATTTTTGTTTCTCTTGATTTGCACAGCCCTAAATCTCTAGATAGTTTTCGTGTTTATCTGGATAAAATAAGCCGAGAAAGCAGGATGACTTATTCGCCATTTTACTTTTTTCTAGAAGTCTTAGAAGAAGATTATGGTTATGAGATAGGTACATCTATAGCAAAGAAGATCGAAAAAGAAGCTACTCTCAATCTTGAGTATGATGGTCTTCAAGCGACAAAGGATGTAGTTGCTCAGGAAATTCAATCTATAATCGAATCAATATGGGATAGCATTGTGGATGAGGACACTGAAAATCTTTTTGAAAGTCTCATATTTCTGCCGGAAGAGAATTTCTCTCAAGGTAAGATTGAGGTTATTACGACATTTACAAAGAGTAATAGTAAAAAGATGATTAAGTTTCGGGATGATGTTTTAATCGAATCAGCCCAGGGCTTGAAAAACATATCAGTCGAGATGGCTGGTAAGATTTCACAATACTTGGAAATCGATCGGATGATTTCTGATGGTCGCTGGTTATGGAACATACTTTCTCAGTTGGCAATTATTTTTTTCTGTATGATTTATTTTATTTATCGTAGAAATCAAATATTGTCAAAATGGAGAATCTCTTCCGGGTGGGCGAGTGTGTTAGTTGCGCTGCCTTTTATCTGGGCAACTGCTATGCTTTACATCTTTATGATGGTTTTTAGGATGCCTTTTGATGTAGCATCTGCCTCTATTGGCGCAATGGCTGTAGCTATTGCGATAGATTTCCCGCTGTTTGTAGTTGATTTTTTTGGAAGGTCTCTTTCTCGAGTCAATAATGCTCAAAAAGAAGATGCTTTTGAATTAGCTATAAATGAAAAGGATATGATTAACTCGGTAGTTGATGTAATAGTTGATTATATGGGCAGTGCAATTCTCTTTGCTTTTATGATGGCCACACCTGTAGTGGCGATTAAAAGATTGGGGTTTCTTGAAGAGTGGGTGCTCTTCAATTGTATTTTTGCTACCGTGTTTTTGGTTTTACCAATGCTTCGGTGGACAATTATTGGAAAAGAAGATGCTCATATAATTCAAAGGCTTCGCGCATATTTCGATGAAAAATTTCGATTGAATGCAGACGCACTTGAGAAGTAAATCAAATAGCGCTCCAAAGCAAAGCTTTGGAGCGCAAGGAGAATAAGCAAATGAAAAAAGTATTTATTTTACTGATTGCAGGTTTTGTGTTGGTTTTTGCTGAATATGCAATTTTTTGCAATTTTTCTTCAGCAGAAACGACGGCGGCAGATGTTATGAAAAGTGTTTGGCAGGATATTTACCCCGATGGTCTCAGAAATGAGGTTGTCTTTTCTCAAGAGTTCGGCGGAGAGGAACGTGATGTGGGAATGTGGATTGACCACACGTCTCGCTCAGCGTTAATCTTTATCGGCAATTACGAAACTTCTCGAAAAAGATTTGATCGACGATCAGGCGGAACGCTTTACCTAGAAGATGACAATCCTTTCGACTACAGAGTTTATGTAGTTAGAGAAGTCGGAAGGAGGGCTAGAGTCAAAGAGAAAGCTGTCGGCACGCTTCAAGCCAAAGCCAATGGAACTCAGCTCAACTATTTTGATATAGTGAGAGCTGTAGAACCGGAAAACCCAGATGATTTCGAATTTTCGTTTATTGAAAAAGAGGATAGTGCTTGGCAAATCAAGGCTACGCCTAAGTATCAAATTTCGGGCGATTATGATCATCGCATTTTCAGTATTTATGAAACGGAGGACTCAAAAAGAGTAATTGGGTCTGTAGGATACTTTCAAGCAGGAAGCCAAGTGAAAACCAAATTGAATTCTGGCTTTAGTCAGTGTAAATCCAATGGATCACATTTCTGGAGACCTGATAAGATAATTGTCAGCACAGAAGAAGGCGCGACAGAACTCGCTGTTATCAAGAGATCGTTTAATGTTAATTTTGGAGAACTTTCTGAAAAAGATTTAAAGAGAGGAACTCCGGGAAGCTGGTAGGACATAAGGAGAAGAGAGATGAAGAATTTTATCATACTTATTTTTTGTAGCGTGCTTTTGATAAGCTTTTCAGCTTATGCAGAAAGCTTATTAGTAGAAGATGAATTGTGGATGCTTGGTAGCTATTCCGATGATGGGGATATCGAAGCTGGATTTTGGCGTTCAGTTTCATGTTCTGCAATGGAAGATGAAATTGCTACTGCAATTTCATTTAAATTAAATCTGGGTGAGAGGTATCAAGGAGTGGATATTTTCACCAGAGATGGCAATGCTCCCATTTTTGCGCTCGATGAATTCTATATACGCATAAGAGGTTCTCATGTTTTCGGAAAACAAATTTTTATAAATAATGGTGTGAAATTTGATTTTGCATCCATTGATCCTTTCGAGACCAGAGATCTTTCGGAGCCTTTCTCTGCTCTAGATAGAGATAAGTTTCTGGGAAATTGGGGAATATTTTCCAAATTTATGAATGAAAGATTGGAGACAATTTTTCTTCTTCATGAACCTCCGGTTCTGGCACTTGATTCTGAGAATTTTTGGACACGAGAATTGCCAACAAATCTTCACTATGGAGATGTAAAAAACGAAACACATTATTCTTTGGGTCTTCGTTGGTTGGATTCTTGGGGTAATTGGGATTATGAACTTTTCACTCAACATGGCTCGGGCAATTCTCCTGTAGATATTGAAGTAGATAAGTTTGGTAGAGTTCGACCAATTATCTCAGAACAGTTTTCTGTCGGTGGCGCAGTACAATTTCCTTTATGGAAAAATATCGTGCGAGCAGGGCTCACAAATTATTTCCAAGCCGGGTATTCTGATTTTACAGTTGGAATACTCGAAATAGAGCGTATTTGGGAAAACATTATCTCTCTCGGAGATTCTCTTTTTCTGGATATAGGACTAGCTGATGTTTGGGAACTAGAAGGTGGCAAAGGTGCTTCTGAGATAGATATGAGGCGGATTTATGAAGGAGGAACACTTCTCACGACTGCTGAATATTCCAAAGGAGACTGGCTCTTCAAGCTCAAAGGAGCTTATAATATAGAGCATGAGGGTGTGTATATAGCTCCTGAGATTGTCTGGCGAGGAAGAGATCTTGATCTTTCTCTTAAATATGAAATTGTGGAGGGAAAATCAAGTAAAGTCGCTCCGCTAGACAATATATGGTCAGCTCATAGCGACGACGATATGCTTTCGCTTAAGCTGATATTTTATTTTTAGCTCTTTGGAGGAGAGCACAAGGGGGTTTGGTAGATTTTACCAAATCCCTTTTAAAATTGATTTTTTTGCAATATTGTAGTGTGTCATATTCTCACGCCCGTAGGGATATGACACATTGTCAGCTTAGCGGTTCAACCGCCATAAGGGCGGTTGAACCGCTAAAACAAACGCCAAAATAATTTATGAAAATAAAAAAACGAATCTTTTTAGGGATTCGTTTTTTCTCTGGAGTGCAATTTTACTTAACTTTAATTTTGTATTTCATTTCGGTTAAAACTCCAGGAATAGTTAACCAACCATGATCATCAGTTTGCAATGTTGCCACTAAAGCTCTTTGGCTTCCTACATATGCATAAAGCTCAACAGCTGTTTCTTCATCAAGTCTTTCTGCATCTTCATCAAGGAGCCTTACTTTAAGCACAAAAGGTATGTTCGCTGTGGCGTCGCCAGACTTATATTTGAATTTATATTTTCCAGGAAGCACATCTCTTATTTTTAAAATTTTATCTGTGTCAGTTCTCTCATAGCGAGCTCGGTACCAATCACTATCATCAAGTTTAGCGTTAACTTTTATTCTATATTTATCATCTTTACTGCTTAAATTAGCATCATCTTTGACATTGAATTCATAGACTGATTCAGGAACTATGCTTGATAGACTTATCCATCCGTCATCATCTGATTCTAATTGAGCTATCAGGGTTTTTACATCGTTTATGTACATATAAACATCCACATTTGTTTCCTCTCTTAGCTTCTTACCATCATCATCTAGCATGCGAAACTCTCCAGCAATAACCTGACTATCTTCAACATCTTTGTCTCTTACTCTAATTTTATATTTTCCTGGAAGAACATTTTTTACCTTCAAAACACTGTCATCATTAGTCTCAACATAGAGACCTCTAAACCAGTCACCACCTTGTTTTGTAAATATTTTTATTCTTGCTTCATCAGCATTGGCTCCGGACAAAGCCATCGCAGAAGAAGTCATGCACATTGCTACTAGCCCAATAAGAGAAGCTAGTATTATTTTTGTTTTTATCATTTTTGTTTTGGCGCTATTTATTTTAGCGAGTTATTTTATTACGATATGACTTAATTTTACAATAAATTTAAATCTTATGCTATGGTTTTTATCCACAAGTCATTTTTTACCTCCAAATAGTATTGAAAACAATATCCATAATATTTTTGATATTCTTATCCTCGGTATAAAAACCCATATTTTCTCTTAATACTATAAGTTTGTCGGTAAGTATTATTGTCGCATTTGATTTTTGAGAAGATGCGGGTATATTTTGTTTTTCTACATAAGAAGGGTCTTTGCTGTTTGTATTTTTTCCAAAATGTAACTCTTTTATGCTGATATCGCGAAGTCGATTTTTTATTTTTGCATATTCTTTATTAATAGGTGTTAATTTTTTACCTATAAAAATAATTTTGATTTCTTTAGCAGGAGTGGTTGTAAATATTTCTAATAAGTTTTTATAACTCTTGGAACCTTTGTAAACTTTAGTAGTACTTTCTCCTGTTGATGAATATTTTGTTTGCAGGATTGATATAATTCTTAAAAATTCTCTTTCTTGCTCTTCAGCTTCACGTCTTTTTACTTTGAGTATTCCCAATAGCTTTTCTGGAGAGCTAGCTGTAAAATAGTTTTTAGCACCATCTTTGGTTTGAGAAACTAAACCTTTTTTTTCTAATTTTTTTAGAATGCGATAAACAGTTGGGCGGCTTGCACGGACTTTTTTGGATATTGCATATGCGCTAGCCTTAACCAATTCCAAAGATGCCAAATAGGTTTTGGCCTCTTTCTCGGTGAGTCCGAGTTTTCTTAATTCAAATGGTAGTATGTCAAATTGATTCATGTAATTTAGCTTGAACTTAGCACAAAACAGGCTTTTAATCAAGGCTTTGCGGGCTTTTTTCGAGTTTTTGGAAAATAATTTTATTACAATGATTTTTCAAATCATGTTAAGATAAAAACCAGCAAAATATAATACCATCTCCAAATAACCATTGCTCAATTTTCATATCAACATGTCATTCTGGAAAATAGATTTTTTAAGCGATTCGCTCGCCGCGGCGAGCGAAGAGCTTTTAGAAAATCATTTATTCAGAATCTCTTGCCTTTTGTGTTTGAGATCCTGAATAAGTGATTTTATTTGAATTCTTCGTTCGCCATTTATGTTGGGCGAACGAATCATTCAATAAAATCTACTTTCCAGGATGACATATGTAGGGTGGTTAATTAGGTCTGATATAATAAAGAGTTATCTACTTCTACACTTCAAAGTGTAGCAGTAAAATGCAAAAACATTTTTGTTTGAAATTTAAAGTTATGAGAATATATGCCAGAGCGATTCCGAGATCTTCACGAAACGAGGTCAAGGAAATTGGAGAAAATGAATATCGGGTAAAGGTTACTGCTCCGCCAGTTGACGGCGAGGCCAATCGTATGCTAGTAAAGGTACTAGCGAAGCATTTTGGTGTGCACAAAAGTTCTTTGGAAATAGTTGGCGGCAAATCCGCTAAGGTTAAAATAGTGGATGTTTTGGAGGGTTGAAATTTGCAGTTGGAAAATTAAAGTAAGGAGGGAATTAACATGAAGGTTTATATTGACGCAACAAGAAAGGACAGCTATCGTCTACGCAGCCGTGAAAAAATGGATATTTTTATAGGAAGAATATCTGAAATCAAAGGCCCGCATTCCGATAAAGGAGAATATGTCGCTATTGTGACTGATAAAACATTTAAGGTAACTATATTGTTTTGTCAAAATGATGAAAGTCTTTCCGAAGAAGGAGTATTTCCAATGAGATGCTACCCTGGTCCCTTGATGACAGAAATCAGAGGGTTTCCAATCATATCGTTTGAGTATGATGGTCGCATGGGCAAGGATAACCTTGATGACTTTATTTGTTCTAAAGTTTTTGGAGTGCTTGATGAGGGTAGACTGCTTCTGGATAAATTAACATCTCAGGTTCATCGAAGGAGATTCAGTTGCGATGGAATTCCCGTTTCTGGATAAGGACTTAAAGAGCTCGAAACGCATGCGTTTCGAGCTCTTTTTTGATATAATAAAATCATGAATTTAAACAAATCAAAAATATTCCTTGCCTTATCTTTGGCTTTTATTTTGGGAATATTTTATAGATCATTTTTTGAAATAGGTATTCTCTCGGTTTGGATATTGTTCATTTTAGCAATAGGTATGGTAGTAGTCGACCATAAAAATAAAAAATCTATAGTGTGGTTATGTGCCACACTATTTTTTTTGTTGGGAATTTGGAGGGCGGACTTTAAATTAGAAAAAATAGATGAAGTCGAGGAGTTTCAAGAAAAAATAGAGTTTGTATCAAAGGTACTCAAGGAGCCTAGAGAGAAAGATTGGTATAAAAATGTTGTTCTGGAAATCGAAGAAGGTAAAAGAGTTCTTGTTCGGGTAGATTTGTTTGATAATATAAAATATGGTGATAAATTAAAGGTTTCATGTCTTCCTGAAATACCAGAAAACTTTTCTGATGATTTTGATTATCGAATGTATCTTGCCAAAGACAATATTTTTTATATTTGCAAAGAAGCACAAATAGAGAAAGTTCAAGATGAAAAAAAGGGTTTTTATTCTGTAATTTTGAATATAAAAAATAATATGGAGAGTAACTTGGAAAAAGTTATTCCTGCTCCAGAAGTGGAGCTGGCTAAGGGGCTTCTTTTTGGGGGAGATGATGGATTGTCAAAAGATTTGCAGGAAGATTTTTCTAGAACTGGAATGACGCACATAGTAGCAGTAAGCGGTTACAATGTGACTATTATCGCAGAATATCTTATGGTTTTTGGAATATTCTTTGGTCTTTGGAGAAAGCAATCTTTCTATTTTGCGCTTTTGGGAATATTTATTTTTGTAGCTATGATAGGCTTCCCGAGTTCAGCTATAAGGGCGGGACTTATGGGATCTCTGCTTCTTTGGGCTATGAAAAATGGAAGACTTGCCAATATTGAAAATGCTATTCTTTTATCTGGAGCAATAATGCTTCTTATTAATCCATTGTCACTGAGGTGGGATATTGGCTTTCAACTTTCTTTTTTGGCAACTCTGGGAATTGTAAAGATGGCACCTATTTGGGAGAAATATTTTTTAGGAAAATTCAAAGCTTTTGGGCTTATGGAAATAGTTCTCATGACCATTGGTGCACAAATATTTGTTTTGCCAATTATCTTTTGTAATTTTCATACTTTTTCCGCAGTCTCTGTTTTGGCGAATTTGTTAATACTTCTAATAATTCCATTGACTATGCTCTTTGCTTTTTTGAGTGCCTTGAGCGGTTTCGTTTTCTATCCATTATCACTTGCTTTTGGATGGGCGGCTTACGGATTTCTTCATTATGAGATAGTGGTGGTTAAGTCTTTGGCTGATTTGAAATGGGCTAGCGTGGATATTAATAATTTTGGTATTTTTGGTTTCTTGATTTGGTATTTGACAATATTTGTTTTTATTTATTTTATTTCCCGAAAAGAAAAGAAGAGGTATAATAAAGTTGTCTAGGAAATTTTATGCAAAACAAAAAAATTATTTATATAGCCTTATTTTTTTTGATTTTTATTTCAATAGTATTGGGTTTGATATTTTTTTCTCTAAACAAAGAAAAAGACATCAAAGTAACCTTTTTAGACGTAGGACAAGGTGATGCTATTCTTATAGAGGAGGGTAGTAATCAGATTCTTATTGATGGAGGTGAAAATGGAAAAATTATCCTTGAAAAACTTGGTGAAAATATGCCATTTTGGGATAGAAAAATAGAGGTTATGATTATTACTCATCCTGACAGCGATCATTATGGAGGGTTGGTTAGTGTTTTAGATAATTATGAGGTATTAAATGTGCTGAAAACTGATTTATCTAAGAGCAGTAAGGTTTGGAAAGTTTTCGAAGAAAAAATAAAAAAGGAAAATTCAGAAACTTTGAGATCTATTTATGGTCTAAATTTAAATTTTTCAAATGGAGCTAGTTTGAAAACAGTATATCCTTTTAGCAAAATTTCAAAAAATGAAGATAGCAATGATAGTAGTGTAGTAATGAGACTGGATTTTGGAGAGAATAGTTTTCTCTTTACTGGAGATTTGCCTGGCAGCTTAGAAGATGATTTGGTAAAAGCAGGCATTGATTTGAATGTAGATTTTCTAAAAATAGCTCATCATGGTTCAAAAAATTCTACTACCGAAGTGTTTCTAGAGGCAACTAGTCCTCAAGATGCTATTGTATCCGTAGGTACTAAAAATTCTTATAAGCACCCCCATAGAGAAGTTTTAGATAAATTGAAAAATAGGATTATACGCACTTGGAGAACAGATGAAGATGGTGATATTTTTTATGTTTGTAAGAATAATAAAAAATGCGAAGCTTATTCGGAATAGACTTGCCTCAAAAATCAATTGTTGTATCAATGGTCTTGATTATTTATTAAAAATCTGATAAATTACTTTAAGTATGCAGATCAATGGGCCTTATCGTCTAGCGGCTAGGACGCCAGGTTCTCATCCTGGTAACCGGGGTTCGATTCCCCGTAAGGTCACTCGTTATACCAAACTGGCAACATCACCAATCTTGAAAACAAAAACACCACTTAAGTGCGGTGTTTTTATGTAGAAAATATTTTAGTAGATTTCTTTTCGTGGTGTAATATTAAATTTTATCCTGGTTGTATTTGTCTCGGTTTGTTTTTCTTTGCCCTTAGCTTCTGCTCCTATACTTGCGATACTTATATTTAATTTCCCACCACCACTCATACCCTCTTCGTTTTCATTGTTTACCACCACGGCAACGTCAAAGTTAATTGAATGACTTTTGCTATCATGCATAGTGTATTGCAAGCAATCCCCATCTTCTCCAATAGTTTTTCCTTCATTGGTCGCTAATTCTGTATTAGCATCGTTGACACCTTCTTTTATGCTCACAAGTGTGTTTTTAATAAATTCTTTAAGCTCCATATTTTTAGATTTTTTAATTATATTTCAAAAAATAGATTATTCTTCTTTGTTGCCTTCTTCTTTCGGTTTTCTCTTTTTTACTTCAGCAGGAAATTCATAAACGATTTTAAGTAGCATTTCAGTAAAGTTTATTAAATCTTTGGCATCACTTTCATCCATTATAATTATCTCGTGATTTGCTTCATTGCTTTTGTTTCTAATAATGTCAACCCAGTCTCCTGAACCGTTCGGTATAATATTTTTATCAGCTAAGTATTCAACGTATTGGATAAATTTTAAATTTTTTTTTGCTCCTTTATCTACTGCAATGTGCATAAGCAGTTTTCTGCACGAAAGAACGGCTGCTGTGAAAGAGTTTGTGCTTATACATTTGCGAGCTTCGTTATAAAGACTTATGACAGTTTCATCTTTTATTCCTTTAACATTATTCCCAAATACTTTACCCGGAACCTGTGAACCATCAGAGCCAAAGAAGGTTGGCTTTGTGCAGGAGTGACATATATAGATATAAGAACGTCTTGATGTTCTATTATCAGTGGCTGTATATCCTATGTCTGATGATAGGGACTGTCCACAATGCCCACATATATAGCTTTTTGATTCTAGTCTATTGTGGTTATTCCATTTAAGATCCATGCTTTTGAAATTAATAATTATTAATCTGATTATAGCATGTTATCTTTCAATTTTTCTAGCTCACTAATAGACTTTCCTAATTTATCCAACATTCTCTTAAGCTCACCCATAGAATTATATTTTGCATCAATTATTTCAACTTCACTCATCGTTTTTCTGTTATAAACTTCCAATAATATTTTTTTGATGGATTTCCGTCTTTTTCTTTTAGTTTGCTTCTCTGGCAACTTCGCCATGCTTCGAGGTCTGCTCTGATGAGGGTCACAAAAATAAAAAATTAATCAAAGCGTTTACGGCAGTTGACAATATCTGTTATTTTGCTAATATTGTTTCAAATAGCGAGCTGCCACTGGAGCAGTCTTTTTAATTGCTTAAACTAAAAAACAAATGACAAAACTAGTTACAAAAGAGGGTTTGCAAAAACTAAAAGAAGAATTAGACGATAGACAAACTAGAGTTAGGCAGTCAATTGCAAGAGATATCAAGGAAGCCAAGGATCAAGGAGACTTAAGTGAAAACGCTGAGTACAGTGAAGCCAAGAGGCAACAAGCTGAGAATGAAGCTAGGGTTGCTAAGCTGGAAGCAATTATAAAAAATTCTCAAGTAGTGGAGAAGAATGGAAAGTCCAATGGTCAGGTAGAAATTGGTTCCGATGTCGAGGTCAAATTTAATGGCAATAAAATAACTTTTCATATAGTTGGAGCTAGTGAGGCTGATCCAGCTAATTTCAGGATATCTAACGAATCTCCTATGGGAAAAGCTTTCTTAAATAAGAAAAAAGGAGAGACTGCTAAGGTTGAAACTCCAGGGGGGATTGTGAGCTATAAGATACTTAAGGTAAATTAGGTTTTAACTATTTTACTGCTTATACTAATTTTGATATAATAATATCAAGATAAAAATAAAAACTTTAAAAAAATGAAAAACAAAAAAAATAGAATATTATTAGGAGTGGCGTTATTGGTTTTGATGTCTGGTTTTTTGTTATTCATATCTTTTGCTGATGCACAAGCGAGTTTGGTTAATTGCGGGAGAACTGGCACAGGTTTTGATGATCGTTGTAGGTTATGTGATTTAATAGTTGGTATCAAAGGCATTATTGATTGGGGAAGAAGTATTATGGTAGCTATTGCACTTACTGCAATTGTAGCAGGAGGGATAATGTATATAGTTTCAGCTGGCAATCAGCAAATGATGGAAAGTGCTAAGAATATTATCAAGCAGGCTTTGATCGGTGTGGTCATAGTCTTAACTGCATGGCTGATAGTGAATACTTCTATGTGGCTTTTGGCAAGTAAGAGTGACTTGGACATCGGTGCTACTAGTTGGGATAGTTTTACTTGTGAGTATTCTAATTCTCAAGCTAGCGGCGGAGGTGGAACTACTGGAGGTGGAGCTACCGGAGGTGGAAGTGCACCTACAGCTATGGATGAGATAAATAAGAGAAACTTGCTTACCGCTGCGGGCGTGGGAGTAAACAATACAAATTGTGATCCAGGAGAAACCACAGGATGCACCACAATTGGCGGACTTAGAGAGGAAACAATTACTGGAGTTACAGACTTAAAATCAGCTTGTGGAGATGATTGTGATGTGATAGTAACTGCAGGTTCAGAGGGTGGGCATTCAACAAGTACTGACTATTCTCATGAAAATGGGTATAAAGCAGATTTACGCTTAAATGATAATTTAAATTCTTATATTACCAGTAACTACGAACAGGATGGGACTAGAGATGGCGCGACACTTTATTATGATAAAGATGGAAATGTCTACGCTAGAGAGGGGAACCATTGGGATGTGTGTTATGGGTGTGCTAACTAATAGTTAAATATAAAATACTTTATGAGCAATAGAATGAATGTTTTTCTGGACACTTGGCTAAAGAGGACTCTGTGGTTGTGGCTTCCTTTTTATGCGCTATATCGATTAAGTAAAGAGTTTTTAAAAATGAGTGATGATAAGAAAAGATAAAATTGAGTTCTTTGTTAAATATTACTTACCTGTTTTTGCTTGGATGGGTTTGATTTTTTACTTTTCTTCACTTGAAGGGGATGTTCTTACTCAAGGAGCAGATAAAAGTATTTGGTTTTACATAGAAAGAAAAGGGGCTCATGTTTTTGAGTATGCTGTTCTTACTGTTTTGATTGCTAGAATTATCTTAGCAAAATCAGATATAAAAAAACTGGTCCATAAATTGATTTTATCAGGAGGACTAACTCTTATGTATGCTTTTTCTGACGAGATACATCAGCTCTTTGTTGTGGGCAGAGAAGGAAAGATTTCAGATGTGGGAATAGACACTATAGGAATAATTATTGCTAGTATAGTTATTTATGGTTTTTATAGAAATAAAAACTTGTATAAATAATTAAAGTAAAAATTCATTAAAAAAATCTCCGCCACAAGGCGGAGATTTTTGTGTTCTATTTTCTATGCTTCATGCTCCATGGAGAATCTATTTCTTCACTTCTTCCATAAATTTTTCAAAAACTTTTGGATCTTCTACTGCTAGTTGAGATAAGGTTTTTCTATCAAGCTCTATTTTTTTATCTTTAAGAATTTTGACAAATTTGCTGTAACTTAAGTCAAACATTCGTACAGCATTATTTAGTCTCAAGATCCATAGGCTTCGCATAGTTCTTTTTTTAGCTCTGCGATCACGATAGGCATATTTTCCAGCCTTCATCATCGCTTCTTTAGCAGCTTTGTAGTTGGACTTTCTTCTCCAGCGAAAACCTTTTGTGAGCTTTAAAATACTTTTTCTTCTTTTGCTTGCGGTAACACCGCGTTTTACTCTAGTCATCTCATTTTAGCATTTTAGCATATTAGCATTTAAACATAATTATTTTAAAAATAAATTGCCTAAATGTTTACATGTTAAAATGTTTATATGTTAACGTGTCTTAATTTATTGCTTTTAAAATATTAGACCCTTCTTTTCCAACAATTTCCTTGTCAGATCTTTTCTTTCTCTTAAAGGATCCAGTTTGCTTACTATTGAAATGATTTTGCTTTGTGTATCTTCTCAAGAGTTTTTTATTACCAGTTACTTTAATTTTTTTCAAGAGAGATCTTTTGCTTTTCATCTTTGGCATAATATTCGTATTAACATTTTAGCATATTGACTAGTTCAACAATGATTTATTTTAAATAACTCAATTGCGCGACTGGTTTATATGTTTAAATGTTTATAAGTTAAATTGTTTTAGTTATTTATTCAGGGGCTATGATCATATTGAACCCTCCAGGAAACCTTTTCACATCTTCTTCTATTTTGTGGGGAATATCTATGCTTTTCGTAAACTCTTTCATGCTTTTTACTGCTAGATCTTGATGAGCTTTTTCGCGCCCTCTTAGTCGGAGCTCTATTTTTACCTTGTTACCTTTGGATAAAAATTTCTCTGCTTGTTTTTTCTTGAATTCAAGGTCATGGTTATCGGTTCTAACTCCCAATCTAATTCCCTTGGTTCCGGTTTTTTTCTGCTTAGCTTTACTTAATCTATCTTGCTTTGATTGACTATATTGAAACTTTCCATAGTTAGTTATTTTACAAACAGGCGGTTTTGCATTTGGCGCAACTTCTACCAAATCTAATTCTCTTTCTCTAGCTATTTCAAGAGCTTCAGTGTTGCTCATTTCACCAAGCTGGTTTCCTTTTTCGTCAATTAAAAAAACAACAGGAATACGGATGTGTTCATTTACCCGATATCTAGGCTTCTGTGGTTGAGTCGGTCTTTTTCTATAACGTCTTCGCATGGAAAAATAAGTAACTAGTAACTGGTATTCAGTAACTAGTAATTTTATTTGTAAATTAGTGTTTTTGCAACCTTACTAGTTACAAGTTACTAATTACAGATTACTAATTATGTGGAGCTGGTGGGAATTGAACCCACGTCCAGGATTGTTCTCAAAAACATTTCTACAAGTTTAGTTTGTCTTTATTTTACTCATAGAGTAAAAATTTAAACTAATAAATATAAAACAAACAAAAATTTATTAGTCGAGCACTCAATTAGCTTCGCCAGTTATTCGAGAGCAACATAACAGGCTATTCTAGTGATTGACACCGAGATTCGCTTACTAGAAATAGGCGATTCGATGGCTAATGCGTTTAGGCAGTAGCGATAGCAAAAGATGGTGTAAATGCGTTAGCAAATACAGCTTTTGCTTTAGATACTAAGTTTGCACTTATTATATCTTGCTAATAAAGTTTTACGACATTGATTTGCGCTGGTCGACTTGCTTAGTTTTCAAGGTTCAAACTGTCGAAGCTAAACAGCCCCGCCCGCAACGCTTCGCGTAGCGATGCGGGCGGGCCCACTTTCATAGCTACGTGAAATATTGCAAACGCGATTGTCTATTCTAAATATCACTCAATCTTCTTTTTAAATAAGCTCTTCCGAACCCAGTTTTTAATGATTTCTCTCTCTTTATTGCATCTTTAGACATATTGCATGCCTCATAGTAAATTAGTTTTAACGGTCGTCTGTGGGAGGTTGATTTAACTAATCCGTCGTTGTGTTGAGAAATTCTTTTTCTTAAATCGTTTGCATGCCCTACATACAATTTATCATCTTTCAAGCTTTTAATGACATATACGTAAAACATATTTATCTGGACTTCATAGATCTGTTCAGTCTTTTTTTTGACTCCCTTCGCTTAATATCTTCTCGTTTATCATATTTCTTTTTTCCACGACCAACACCAAACTCAAGCTTTACGAGTCTTTTTTTAGTATAAACCCGAATTGGCACTAATGTCAAGCCTTGAGAGCGGCTTTTTCCAAGTAGAGTATTGATTTCTGATTTCTTTAAAAGAAGCTTCCGGGAGCGATAGGGGTCATAATCTTTAAGTTTTCCAGCAAACTTATATGGTGGTATATTGGCATTGGTTAGGTAGAGTTCAGATCCCTTAAGTGTAACGAAGCTTCCTTTGAGGCTAATGTGGCCATTTTTCACTGATTTTACCTCTTGTCCGGTCAAAACCAAGCCAGCCTCATATCGATTGCTGAGTTCGTAGTCAAAATTTGCTCGCTTGTTTATAGCTAATGATTTCATAGTTTTAGTATAGGGTAGTAAGTATTAAGTGGCAAGCGTTGATAAGTATTAAGTAGAAAGTAGTAAGTATAAAGTATTTTTGTATGAAGTATTTATTGTTTGCTTGCTTTTATGACTTTTTCTGTTAAAATAAAATTACAAATTAAAGCCCTCTGACGACAAGCTATCACTGTCGAATTTTTGGGAAAAGTCCAAAAAGGGGTGTGAGAAGAAATTTTTTGTTAAGTAACTTGTTAAGTAACACTTTACGTAAACATAAAAAGTAGAACTCACCGGGTAAGCCCGTAATAGCTGTAATAAAGAGCTTTACTAGCTTCATTAGCTTCTTTAGCTAGTTAGAAAAAAAGATCTAACAAGCTAAAAGCTAAAAGCTAATCAGCTAAACTAAGGTGGTACCGCGGTTTTCAATCGCCCTTAAACTTAAGTTTTTGGGTGTTTTTTATTTCACTTATGCATATAAAAAAAATAGTAAAATCCTTCCATACTCCAGTGTATGGAAGAAAAATGCAAAAATAATTTTACTTCAAAATCTTTAAGAGTTATGACGAAAAATAATAAAAATTTAAAAAAGGAGGAGGTTGGCAAAATGTTCTACAAACTATGTCTAGCTATTTCAAAAATAAAAAAACCGACAGAGGTGTCAGTCTTCCTGGGTGACTTGTTGACAGCCAATGAGGTAGCTATGATATCCAAAAGACTAAAAATAGCCGAGATGATTTTGGATGGCTTTTCTTACGAAGAAATAATTGAGAATTTGAAGGTAGGAAGTAGTACTGTTGCTCGAGTTCAAGAGTGGTTAAATATTTCAGGAGATGGATATCGTCAAGCTGTTGAAGATACAAGAGGTAAGGATATTATTAAAGAAAGCGATAAGGATAGAAATAATTTTTCTAATATTAAGAAAAAATACCCTATGTATTATTGGCCGGAAATTGTTTTGGAGAATATTATAAAAAATTCCAACAAGCGTCAGAAAGAAGAAATAAAGAAAGTTATTGATCAAATGGATAAGTTAAAAGAGAAAACAGATTTGTATAAAAAATTAAAGAGATTAACTAAATTTTTATAAATAGTAAAATTCTTCTATACTCCAGTGTATGGAAGAAAAATGCGAAAATAAACTATATGGCTAATTTTAAAAAAGTAGATTTAAGAAAAAAGTATTCAGAAATGGAAAAAGAGATTATTGATTTTTGGAGAAAGGATGGGACATTCGAGAAATCTGTAAATCAGCGAGATAAGAAAGATGCTTATGTTTTTTATGACGGCCCTCCTTTTATTACGGGAGAGCCTCATTACGGAACACTCCTTTCTTCTGTGGTAAAAGATGTGGTGCCGAGGTATTGGACTATGAAAGGAAAGAGGGTTGAGAGAATATGGGGATGGGATTGTCATGGTCTTCCAGCGGAAAATCTAGTTGAGAAAAAACTAGGAATCAAAGACAAAAGAGATGTAACAAAGGTTGGATTGGAAAAATATATTCAAACTTGTCACAAAGAAATGGTGCAAGGAGGAAGTGAATGGGAAGACACTATTGAGAGAATTGGGCGTTGGGTGGAATTTAAAAACGCTTACAAGACTATGGATAAGGAATATATGGAAAGTGTTTGGTGGGCGTTCAATACTCTTTATGAAAAAGGAAAGATTTATGAGGGTGAGAAAGTTCTCATGTATTGTACGCGTTGTGCGACTCCGATTTCTAAAGCCGAAGTAGCGATGGATAATAGCTATAAAGAAGTTACTGATCCATCAGTTTATGTAAAGTTCAAATTAAAAAGTGAAAAAAATAAATATCTTCTAGCTTGGACGACCACACCTTGGACACTTCCTTCAAATAGTGCAATAGCTATAAATGAAAATATAAAATACAGTGAAGTTGAGTATGAGAATGAAATTTTGATTATGGCAGATTCTTTAGTAGAAACAGTTATGACTGATGAAAAACACAAGCCCTTAGATTATAAAAAAACAAATACTTATTTGGGGAAAGAATTGCTGGGCGAAGAGTATGAACCAATATTTGATATAGAAATTGAGAAAGAAAATGTTTTTAAGATTTGGCATGCTGACTTTGTGCATGATGAAGAGGGGACAGGTGTAGCTCATGAGTCCCCAGCTTATGGTGAAGAGGACTATGAGTTGAGTAAAGAGAATAATTTTCCTTGGATAATGTCAACTGATGAAAATGGAAACTATCTTCTTAGTAGATGGAAGGGAAAAAATGTTTGGGAAGTTAACAAAGAAATTGCTAAAACTCTCAAGGAGGAAGGAGTGGTTTTTAAGATTGATTATATTCAACATGATTATCCACATTGCCACAGATGTGAAACAAAGCTCATGTATAGAGCTCATCCGAGTTGGTTTATGGATATTGACGGACAGAGATCGAAAATGCTTGAAGAGAATAGTAATATAAACTGGTTTCCAGAACACTTTAAAGATAAGAGATTTAAAAATACAGTGGAAACTGCTCCCGATTGGAACTTGAGCAGAGATAGGTTCTGGGCGACACCGATTCCAGTTTGGCGTGGCAAAAGAGAAGATGGAACGATAGTAGAGAAAGTTGTAGGGAGCTATCAAGAACTCAAAGAACTTTCTGGAAAAGAACTTGATGATTATCATTTGCCTTATGTAGATGAAGTTACTTTTGAATATGAAGGAGTGGAGTTGAAAAGAGTTGAAAAAGTTATGGATTGCTGGTTTGAGTCAGGTTCAATGCCTTTTGCTCAGTTCCATTATCCTTTTGAAAATAAGGAAAAATTTGAAGAAAATTTTCCAGGAGATTTTATTTCCGAATACGTTGGACAGGTGAGAGCATGGTTTTATTATCTGCACGCCGTATCAGTGGGTATTTTTGGTAAAGAGGCATTTAAAAATGTTGTAGTTACAGGTGTGATTGCTGGCAATGATGGGAAGAAAATGAGTAAGTCTTTAGGAAACTATACTGACCCAAATATTTTACTTGATGAGTATAGTTCAGATGCTTTGAGGTATCTTTTAGTGAGCTCACCTCTGCTTAATGGAGAAGATTTTGCTCTTATTGATAAGGATGTATCTGATATTCAGAGAAAGTTAGGAACGCTCTGGAATAGTTATGGATTTTTTGTAATGTATGCCAATGTTGATAACTGGTCTCCAGAAAACAATTTTGATATAAAGGAAAATAAAAACTTGTTAGACAAATGGATTGTTTCAAGGTTGCATGAAATCATTCGTCACGTGGATGACAATATGCAAACTTACAACTTACCCGCTGCAACCAAACCAATAGTAGAATTTATTGACGACCTTTCTAATTGGTATATTCGTCGTAGTAGAAAGAGGTTTTGGAAACCTGCCCGCAACGCTTCGCTTAGCGATGCAGGCGGGAGTGAAAATGGATTTGATGATGTTGATAAAACAGAAGCCTATCAAACGCTTTATTATGTATTAGTTGAACTTTCAAAAGTAATGGCGCCGTTTACGCCGTTTGTGAGTGAGGAGATTTATGGGAACTTAGTGAGCTCTGTAAGCTCCACCCCTTCTCAGTCCTCCCCTCAAAGAGATGAGGAGGCTCTGTCTGTGCATTTGTGTGATTTTCCAGTGGTAGATGAAAGCTTGATTGACGAGAGCATAAACAAGAATATGCAAGCAGTTAGAGAGATTGTAAACAATGGACTTCAACTTAGAGCAAAGAATCAAATAAAAGTTAGGCAGCCACTCAGTGAATTGAAAATAGTGGGTTATGAATTGAGTGAAGAATTGTTAGAGATTATAAAAGAAGAGGTGAATGTGAAGCATGTGGCACAAAATATGAAACAAGAAACAAGTGGAGATGCTGTTTTTTGGGATAATGAAAAGAGAGTGGGTCTTAATACTGAGATAAACCATGAACTAAAGTTAGAAGGACAAGCTAGGGAAGTTATTCGACACATTCAACAAATGAGAAAGGAAGCTGGATATGATGTTGACAATAGAATTGAAATATGGTATGATAGCAAGTCTGAAGTTTTTGAGAAGTTTGGTGATTTAATTGCCAAAGAAACTTTGGCCGAAAAAGTTCATTCAAAAGAATTAAATCCGGACGCAGATCTGGAAAAAGAGTTTGAGATAGATGGGGGTAGATTTACTGTTGGCGTGAAAAAATAGCCAAAATATTTAGAGAGGAGGATTTTACCATGATGGAGATATTGAGAAAATCTTGGATTGTTGTAGTTTTTGTTTTTTGCAGCTGGGTATCAATCCGTTTCGGTTTCTATAATTTGATTCCGATAACTCTTCTTGCCGCAAAAGCTAATTTTGTGGTAAATGCCTTTCTTTTTTGTATCTATTTATTGTTCACATTCTTTTTGTATTGTGGATTAGAGTCAAAATTCGACAAGTTATGGAAGAGCAGGGCAGAGGTAGCCAAAAATATCAGTGCGTTTTTTGACTCTGCAAATAAATGTCCGGGTTGCGGGGGAAATAATACGATAAATATTGAAGAGTCTCTCTCGTCGATGTCTATTGATAATGGAGGAGGGATACGTTTGCCAAATAGGGTTTGTGGCGATTGTGGCGAGATTTTTCGCTGATTGATTATCTATTAATTTCCCTATGAGCTTTCGGAGCTTGTCGAAGATTACTTTTCGACAAGCTCTTTATTTTTGTCAAAAAAAATACAATATAAAATAAAAGATAAGAAAATGATTAGAGCGCAAAACAGTCATGTACTACAGCGCTACAGAATACTTGTAGTGGAGGTCTATTTTTGAAAATTCGTATTTTTGAGTATAATGAATGGTATGGAGCATAAATACACAGGAATAGTTTTGCTAAAAAGAGATGTCGGTGAAACCGATCGGCTTTATAGTATATACACGCTTGAGCGTGGAAAAATAGCAGTAATGGCTCGAGGTGTTCGTAAGGCTAAGTCAAAATTAGCTGGGAAATTGGAAAATTTTTACCTTATTGATTTTACTGTTATGAAAAATAGAGGGATGGGCAATCTAGCAAGCTCAATTGTGGAGAATAGCTTTTCTTATTTGCGAAGTGATTTTGATGCACTAGAGAAAGTATTTGCTTCGACTAGAATATTCAACCGCTTAATAAATGATGAAGAAAAAGATCCGAAAGTATTTGAATTACTTCTAAGCTATTTGGAGATTATGGATATTTTTGCAAAAGATAGTTTCGTAGATAAATATAGTTTGGCTGAGCAAGGTTTTCTTTTTAAATTTTTAGACCTACTTGGTTATAAAATAGAAGCTACAAAATGCATATCTTGTGGAGAGAGTTTATCTGCAAGCAAGAAGAATTATTTTAATTATTCAGAAGGAGGTATGACTTGCAATAAATGTGTCGTCAGTGCTAACAATACAATGGCAGTAAGTAATAATTCTATAAAAATTATTAGAATATTTTTTCAAAATAGATTGAGCTCTCTTTCTAAGTTGAATATAAGCAGAAAAGATATTCAAGAGATAAGAAGGATTTCAAAATCATTTATCTCCTGGGTTTGTTGATTTGACCTTTTTCTGTTAAAATACTTACAATTAGTTAAAAATAAAAAAATATTTTTTGCGACACAATCTTTTTGTTTCGCACAATAGTTTATGTCTTTAGATAAAACAGAAAAAGAACTTTATAATCCAAAATCAGACATCGAGAATAGAGGTCATGATTCGAGCGCTTTTGATATTGATGAAACAGTGAACTCTGACTCAGAAAATATTTTTGAAGGAAAAAAAAGTAGTTGGCAGAGAGACAGTGCTCCTTTTTTAACACAAGACAGAAAAAAAGCTCTTGTAGTAGGAGGTTCGATTTTAGGAGCCCTTCTTTTTATAGTCGTTTCTGTTTTGGGTGTTATTAAGTTTAAGCAAGGGTCTTTTTCTCAAGATAGAGTTTCCATGTCAATAGAAGGTAGCGCTGAAGCTAAGAGTGTCAAAGAATCTTCTTATGTTATAAAATATGAAAATAATAATAGAACTGAGTTGGAAAATGTTGAAATAGTCTTAAATCACTCTGAAAATTTCTATCCGGAAGAGAGTAGTATTATCAAAAAAGATACAGATAGGAGTAGTAAAATAAATATAGGAAAAATTAAAGCCAAGGAAAAAGGTCAGGTGGAGGTTGTGGGCAAGTTTTATGCTGCTGAAAATTTTACTGTTTACCTGAATCCCGTTATGACATATAAGCCTTCTAATTCTAGCAGTGAATTTAGAGTTGATTCTCAAATTAGTGTAAAAATAACAACATCTCCAATTAACCTAAAAATTGTTGCTCCAAAAGAGGCTCTGAACGAATCAAGTGCTAGTTATGAAATAACTTATAAAAATACAGGCACAATTCCTTTTGATGGACTAAACCTAAGATTAGAATATTCTGATGGATTTATTTTTCAAAAAGCTTCAATTCCTCCTGTGGAAAATGATAACTTGTGGCATATTGGCAGGCTGGACATTGGAGAAGAGAAAACATTAACACTCCAAGGTGGAATACAAGGAAATCGATTTGATGTAAAATCTATAAAAGCAACTATTTACAGGAATGATAGTGGGCAAAAAGAGGTTATTTTTGGAAAGGCAGAAGAGGTAACCAAAGTAGTCGTTCCGCCTTTGACAGTTATGCATACTATAAATGGTAAAAAATCTCTAAACGTTAATCTCGGCGATAAGCTTAATTATAGAATAAGTTATGCTAACAATGGCGATCTGGCACTTAGGGATGTGATAATAAGATTAAAGATAGATAGCTCTTTAGTTGATTATAAAAAATTATCTTTAAGAAAAGGGTCTTATGATAGTAGTAGTAGTACAATTACATGGAAAGCTCCTGACATTGAAAAAATAAAAAACTTAGAACCAGGAGATAGCGGTGTTATAGATTTTACTATCCCGCTTAAAAAAAGGATTGAAATAAAAAGCGTTGCAGATAAAAATTTTGTTATAGATTCACTGGTAACTATTGATAGTTCTGATATAGCGCATGACTCACTGGGTTCAAGTAAAAATATCAGCAATAGAATTTTAGCTAAGTTAAATTCTAAGGTAATATTGGAGCAAGATGCCTTTTTCGAGGAGGGTCTTATAGAAAATTCTGGTCCAGTACCTCCAAAAATTGGGGAAGAGACAACTTATACAATTCATTGGAAAGTTAGCAATATTTCAAATGATATATCTGAAGTTAAGGTCAGGTCATATTTGCCAACTTGGGTTAAATGGAAGGACGTTACTGTTCCTAATAATGAAAGAATCAGTTTCAATAAAAGAATCAATGAGGTGGTCTGGGATATAGGAAAAATAGAAAATGCGGCAGGTGTACTAAGTGATCCAAGAGAGGTTTCTTTTAAGGTAGGTATTGTTCCAGAAGTGAACCAGATTGGAGAAGCTGTCACTCTTGTAAAGGAGACTACTCTTACAGCTAAAGATGATTTCACTAATAGTTTAATTGAAAAATCTTTATTAATTCAGTCAAATATGTTAAAGAATGAGTCTGGTCGATATCAGGTGGTTGAATAATTTGCTTGCGAAGTGATATCATTTTATTTTTATGAATAAAGTCAAAAAAAGAAAAATAGTTGTGAAGACCAAAAACGGAGAACTGGAGACTCCGTTTTTTATGCCAGACGCTACTCGTGGATTTGTTAAGTTTCTAAGTAATGATGACTTGAGGAATTCAGGGGTTCATCCCATGGTAGTAAATACTTATCATCTTTATTTGCATCCGGGTATGGAAATTATAAGAAAGGCTAAAGGTATTCATAATTTTATGAATTATCACAAACCGCTTCTCTCAGATAGTGGCGGATATCAAGTTTTTTCTTTGATACATAAGAATCCCAAAATGGGAAAAATTACTGATAATGAAGTTTTTTTCAGATCTCCTATTGATGGTTCAAGACATACTCTAACTCCGGAAAAATCTATTCAAATACAATTTGACCTAGGCGTTGATATGATGGTTTGTCTTGATGATCCGCCGCCTAATAATTATAGTAAAGAAAAAATATCTAAAGCAGTTGAGAGAACGATCAGGTGGGCTGAGAGATGTATGATTGAATATGATAAGCAATTAAAAGAGAGAGGTATTAAAGAAGAAGAGCGACCATTGATTTTTTGTGTTGTTCAAGGAGGAGAATATGTTGATTTGAGAAAAAAATGCGCCAAAGGGTTAACAGCTATAGGTGATAAGCTGGGAAGGCTTTGGGATGGTTATGGATTTGGAGCAAGGCATATTGACGATAATGGTATATTTTTAGATAATATTTTAAAAAAAACAGCTAGCTTTATTCCCAAAAAATCCCTCCGATTTGCTCTTGGAGTAGGTAGTCCTGAAGATATTGTGAGGTGCTATGAGATGGGGTGGGACATGTTTGATTGCGTGATACCAACAAGAGAGGGTCGTCACGGTAGACTTTTTGTGAGAAAATCTGGCTTTAAAAATAGCCAAAGTAAAATAGGAAATGTTGTATCCAAAACAAAAGTAGCAAAAAAAAATACATCTTTCTATGAAACAATAAATATAGGAAATAGAAAGTATAAAGAAGACTTTTCATCAGTAGATAAGGAATGTGGATGCGAGCTTTGCGGAAATTATACTAGAGCTTATTTGAGCCATTTGTTCAAATCAGGAGATCCTTTGGGAATGAGGCTTGCAGCTATGCATAATCTATATTTTTATACAGAGGTTCTGAATAATTTAAAAGAGGGTAGTGAATAAATAAAAAATTGTGATATAATGTAAAGGAATTTTTGATGTAGTTTTAACTTGATTTACTCGAATATTTATGTTATTGTATTAAGTCAAGTGAGTAGTATTTTGAAATTTTTATAAAATTTAAAATTTGTTATTTATCAAGGTAAATCGGATAATTATCCTTTCGCTCAAGAGACATGTCACTCACGAGTTACTTGTCGAGCGACGGGAAGGAAAGTCCGGACACCAGCCAATGCGAAGCATTGGAAATTTCAAATTCCAAGCGACAATTCTCCTGCCTACCCTGAACCATAATGGTACAGGGCCTACCGGCAGGCAGGCAAACAATAATCAATTTCCAAAATTCAAACTATAACAGTTTATTTCATTGGTTATTGAGATTTTAGAGTTGTTTGTATCTTGTAACTTGTTATTTGATTATTCCACTGCTTCGCAGTGGTTATAAGTAGTGGGTAATTCCCACCCAATGTATTGTGAGATGCATTGCGGGAAAGTGCCACAGAGACTATACTAACCGATGCATAGCATTGGAAATTTCAAATTCCAAGCAACAATTCCTCTGCCTACCCTGAACCATAATGGTACAGGGCCTACCGACAGGCAGGCAAACAATAATCAATTTCCAAAATTCAAATCG
>Ga0136600_1000086_pt1 | contig 50484 bp, 54 predicted proteins | sample AntRauMFilla2698_FD_104634 | JGI IMG/M metagenome (GOLD analysis project Ga0136600, IMG submission 104634) | Saline lake microbial communities from Rauer Islands, Antarctica - Metagenome Filla 2 #698 | ecosystem: Environmental > Aquatic > Non-marine Saline and Alkaline > Saline | place...
ACCGTTTTCTGCTTTGATGTCCTCTACGGTGAGGTCCATAAATTTTATATCACTCATTTTTATTTTTCCCTGTAGCAATTCACCGGGCGGCGAATTCACTACTGAGATTTTTTATATTAATTATTAAAATACTAATTTACTTTAGCATAAAAACAAATATTTATAAAACTTGATTTAAGTCTATCCAAATCAGATTATCAATAAAGAATCTACGGCAGGAACAGGTTTATAAATGGCATAAATATTTTACGCGTAAACTCTATGGTTCAGTTTACAAACCTGAACCTGCGAGGAACATACTACAAACCCGAATTTGCAATATTATTTAAATTTAAACTATAGTGATATTATGTCACTATAGTCTAAACTTGCAAAGGCTATCCTCTTTAACACTTATCCACAGCTCTTTTGTTGCATCGCTTAAGATAACTGTGCTAAATTATATTTATTGAGTTAGCTCTTTACCACAAGCATGTTTTGGAAATAATGTCCTTAAATTTTCCTGATTATTTCCACATGCAAAGAGACTTCGAGTCTCTGGAGGAATTGTCGCAGAAAGTGGCAAGGCAAGATTTTATTTGAGAGATGAGTGATGAACGCTTAAATACGCGAAGAAACATTCAACTTTCCAACCAAAAAAATCAAACCCATTTGCTACACCCTCTAAATTGATCTTTGATAAAAAAATGTACCCAAAAGGGCATATTCGCAAAGCGAATATGCCCTTGTTTTTTGATATTCTCAAAATAAAATTTTCAAACAAAAAACACCCCAATTTTACTCAGGGTGTTTTTAAAAATTTCTTGATTGAAATTATTTAAGCTCAACTGAAGCTCCTGCTTCTTCAAGTTTAGCTTTAGCCTCTTCTGCTTCCTCTTTCTTAGCTTTTTCTTTAATAACATTAGGCGCTCCATCAACCATATCTTTAGCTTCTTTAAGACCAAGACCAGTTATTTCACGGACAGCCTTGATAACATTTATTTTCTTCTCTCCAGCCGCAGTAAGTTCGACATCATATTCACTTTTTTCCTCAGCTACAGCCTCTCCGTCACCCGCCGCAGAAGGTCCAGCCATCATCATTGGAGCAGATGCGCTAACACCAAATTTTTCTTCCAAAACTTTAACTAGTTCAGAAAGCTCCAAAACACTCATTTTCTCAATCTCCTCAACAAGTTTTTTAAATTGCTCAGGAACCTCTACTCCCGCCTCGTCTTTAGCCTCTACCTTTTCTTCAGAAGCTTCTTGTTTTTTTTCTTCTGTCATAACATTAGGTTTTAGCTTCGTTAGCTGCATTAGCTAACTAGCTATAAAATTAATTTATTATATTAAAATATTTACTTACGCTTTTTTTTCTTGGATAGCTTTCAGAACATTCACCAATTCTCGAGTATTGCCATTTAAAACTGTTACAAATCCAGAAATTGGAGCATTCAATGTCCCCACAAGTTTGGCCAAAAGTTCTTCCTTGCCTGGCAACTTAGCTAGTGCCAAAACTTCATCCACACTCATTGACTTGCTACCCAATGTACCCCCTAAAATTTTCAAATTTTCATTGGTTTTAGCGAAACCGCTCAATACTTTAGCAGAAATAACTTCATCCTCACTCGAAATTGTTACAGCCAATTGTCCTTCTAGACCCTTAATATCCATATCCATTTTGGCATTCTTGAGAGCCAAAGCTATGAGATTTTTCTTTACAACATTTAAATTAGTTCCTTCTTTTTTAAGCTCTTTCTTCAAAGCATTCATTTCAGAAGATTTGAGACCCCTATAGTCAGTAAAAACTGCTGCCTTAGAGTTCTTAAAATCTTCAGCTAGCTTTTTGACTATTTCTTCTTTTTGTTGTCTTTTTAACATAATATTTTTTAGTTATTAGTTGCCAGTTTACAGTTCACAGTAAATGACTATTTATATAAAACAATTTATTTACTTATTTGCAAATTATAAAAAAATAAAAATCTGCAAATAAGTTGCAGACATTTTTCTAGAAAGCTAAAGAGCTAAAAACTGCTAATAAGCTAACTAATTTTCCTCGGCAGGACTTATTTTATTGCCTACTGTCTGCGGATATTTATTTAATTTTAAAACAAAGTTATCTTAATTCAAAAACTTCTTTTAGTCAAGAACAAGACTATTTCTCTTCTTTGGTTTCCTCTTTAGCTTTAGCTTCAGGAGTAGGAGCTTCTTTCTCTTCCTTAGGAGCCTCTTCTTCTTTCTTTTCGGGCAGAGCACTCTCTTCTTTAACATCCTCTTCCTTCGCCTCTTCTTTTTTAAGTTCTTTTTCGCTATCTTCCTTAGTCGTACCATCCTTATCTTCAGCAGGCTCCTTAGTTTCTGCAGAACCTTCATTTTCTTCTGATTTCTTCTTGCTGATCTTTATCTTTATCTTATCTGCTTTTATAACTTCCTGAGAAACAAGCAAATTATGAACCGAGTCAGAGGCCTGCACGCCCTTATCCAACCAATACTGAATTCTTTCATTCTTAAAAGAACCTTTTTTCTGAAGAGGATCCCAGCTTCCCAAGATCTCAACATGCTTTCCTGTTGGCGCCCAAGTGTGCTCTTGTAACACAATTCTAAATTGAGGCTTATTCTTCCTACCAACTCTTGAAAATCTCATTACTAACATAAAAACAAAATCCAACCCAGCACTGCAAATAGCACCAAGTTATTACTTTAAATAAATTATATATTTGTCTAGAAGTTATTCTATATTATTAAAAAAAATATGTCAACACATTTTCATATAAACATTTAAACATCTAAGCCTGTGAGATCGTAATTTAATTGCTATTATGTTTAAATATTTATATGCTTAAATGCTTATATGCTTATATTGCTTACATGTTTAAATGCTCAGCTCACAATTATCAATCACTGAAAACTTTCTCTTGCCTTCCACAATGGCACTTTCAAAAACCTGCACACTTTCTACTGGAAGAAGTACAGAAAAATCATCACTTATATCTGGAGTTTTTTTTAATTTCTGCCAATTGTACTTTTGAACTCTCCCAAGAGTTACATGTGGTTTAAATATTTTTTTACCACCCTGAAAAATACCTAATTCTATTTCTATAGACTCAACAAGCTCTTTGAGTTCTTCACTAGCCTCTCCACTAAAGCGTACCAGTTTAGCATCCTCATCTTGAGTCGGCCCAATCTCTATTCTACTCAATTCCACATCGAACATTTCTTTTTCTTGCGCAGCCTCGCGCACACCCTCGCAAATACCATAAATCAGCTCATCATCAACATGTCCCAAAAAAGCTAGGGTTAAATGCAAGTTCTCTTCCTTACTCCACCTAATGGGCAGGTCTTTCCATTTATCCATTTTTTGCATGAGTCTTTTCTTGACTTCAGCTGGAAGATCTACTCCAATAAATATTTTTCTCTGCATATAAAGTCATGTTAATATTTTAGCATTTTAATATATCTAAAACTTACACGTTTCGCATTTTTAATTCAAGTAAATACTTTCCAATGTGATTAGTTTTTCAGCAAGGGTATGTTATTTTTCTCACATAGGAACGTTCCTTAATTTCAAAATCAGAACTGGGTTGCCTACCGTGAGAAAAATAATATACCCGAGGCGAAAAACACAATAAATAAACTTAAATCAAGTACGTAAGTGCTGATACTGATATCTGGATATATTAAGCCTACAACAGAAAAATAATTTTTTCAACAAAAAATCACCGCGTCGAGAGAAAATTCTCTCGACACGATATAGTTTTTTTTGGAGGCTTACTTATTATTTTTTTCTTCCAGACGCGAACATTCTCGGCAACTCGCACTGTTTCCTGGATTACAATCCTTCAGATCATAGAATCCCGGACAATCCTCTAGATCTATCGGATAAAAAGTAGCGTCCTTATTGTAGCTTGCGGGGTTCTTATTGACCACTCCAGCAAAGTTTTCCATACCCCCCCCTTTTTTTTTAAATTTTTGTTTTTAAGATCTGAGTTTTTCAGATCAAGTTCATCCAAAAGAACTAAGGTTATTCTAAATTTATTATACATCTTAAATTATACTAAGTAAAATTTCTTTGCTTATAATTTTCCTAGTGTTAGAATTAAAACATGAAAAAGAACCAGAAATACATTATTAGCGTGGTAGTTCCAGTAAGAATCCCTTTGAACAGGGAGCAATTTTTCTATTACATTCACAACAAACCTCTACCAGTTGGAACATTGATAAAGGTCCCTTTTGGAAAAAGATTTTTGGAGGGTATTGTTCTAGAAAGTAAGGATGACTTCAAAAGGCTGGGAAACATAAAGCTCAAAAAAATCTCAGAAGTAATAGCAGAAAAATTTATCACTCCCAAGCAAGTCAAATTAGCAAAATTTATCTCAGATTATTACTTCTCCTCTCTAGGAATAGTTATGAAAAGCTTCATTCCCAAGATAATCAAAGCCCGAAAAACAAAAGGCACCCAGGTAGAAAGCGATTACAATGAATCAAAAGATAAGATAACACTCACCAAAGAACAAAAATCCGCCATAAAAGAAATCACTCAAAACACCGTGAACCGTGAACCGCGAACTGTGAACTATTTACTACACGGTCCCGCCTCCTCCGGAAAAACTCAAGTCTATCTTGAATCTATAAAAAAAATAATTTCAAACCTGGAGCAAAATTCTGCACCAAATGATAAGGGGCGGTGCCCTGTACCGAATGGTACAGGGCAAGCTCTTATTCTACTCCCTGAAATAACTATCACCTCTCAAGATGTAGAAAGATATGGATATTTTTTTGAAAAAGAAAATATTGCGATTATTCACAGTAAACTTTCCAAGGGAAAACTCTACGAAAATTATCAACGCATAAAATCTGGAAAAGCCAAGATAATTATCGGCACTCGTCAAGCAGTTTTTGCGCCATTCAAAGATCTCAAAATTATAGTGATTGACGAAGAGCATGACATATCTCACAAGCAATGGGACATGAATCCCAAATACGATGCTCGCCAGGTCGCAGAAAAACTATCTCAAATCCATAAAGCAAAAATGGTTCTTGGATCCGCCACGCCTCGAATTGAAACTTTTTTCAACAGTTCACAAATCACAGAAAACAGCTCACAATCAAAATACAAACTATTAAAATTATCTAGTTTGCAAAAAACAAAACACCCATTGCAGGTCAAGTTTATCGATCTCAAAAAAGAGCATTGGAAAAATTGGAAAAAAGTAAAATCCGTTTCACCTATTTCTCATGAAATGGAAACAGAAATCAGGTGGACACTAAAAAACAATTTTCAAGTTATTCTTTTTATAAATCGACAAGGCATGAGTAAATTTTCTGTCTGTGAAAACTGCAAGGAAGTCCTTACTTGTCCAGATTGCGAAAGAGCGCTTACCTACAAAAGCAGAGGTAACTATGAGTGCATTCATTGCAAATTTGAAACTGGAGACTTCCCGATGTGCCCTCAGTGCCAAGGAATGGTTTTTAAAAATGTTGGACTAGGAACTGAGCGAATTGAATCAGAAATAGAAAAATTATTTCCTAGTGCCAAAATAGCTCGCGCTGACTCATCCTCTATGAAAAAATCTAGTCGATCCCAAGACGAGCTTTGGAAAAATTTTTCTTCTGGGAAAATAGATATCCTAATTGGAACACAAATGATTGCCAAAGCTTGGGATATAGCAGGTATAGGACTAGTTGGAATAATTGATGCAGATAGTCTTTTTTCTTTTCCTGATTTTAGAACCAATGAAAAAGCTTTTGCGCTAATGACACAGGTAATCGGAAGAGCAGGAAGGACAAAGTCCACCTATGGAGGCAAAGCACTCATCCAAACTTATCATCCTGAAAATGCCATATTTAACTACTTACAAGAAAGAGATTATGCCGCTTTCTATCAAAGTGAAATAAAAGAAAGACAATCACTCTCATATCCACCTTTTTCTCATATTATAAAACTAACCTTCCAAGATTACAGCAAAGAAAAGGTCCTCTCTGAAACAAAAAATATTTATGAGCAACTAGTAAAATCAAATACTTACAAATTCGTAAATATTTCCCCCAGCCATGAACCTCTTAACTCAAAACTGCGTGGTCGCTATCGCCGACAAATTATTATAAAATTAATCACAGCTCCTCCTCGGCAAACCTCGGAAAATTTAGAAATGAAAACTCCGTCAAAAATAAAAAAAATTATTACTCATAAACTTGGAAATGGCTGGAGTGTAGATGTTGACCCCATAAGCGTAATATAACTCAAATAGCCTCTCCCCCTCCTTGAGGGGGAGACCTTGCCTACCGTCCGCGAATGCGGACAGAGGGGGTGCATTAGATTAAACGCTAACCAAAAAGACAAGCCTCAAAAAGCTTATGCTCACCGCGGCGAGGCAAATAAAAAAAAGACTGCCGGAACATTGTCCAAAGGAAGCAACGATGTGCATCCAAGCAGTCTTTTGAAAAAATGTGAGGCCCTCCTGCATATAAGAAAGAGAGAAACAGAGAGGGAGCTCCAAGCTCTTTTGTACGCGAAGAGCCCCACATCACGAGAATTATATACTCAAAAAATAACTTTGTCAAACCCTATTTTAAATACATCATATACATTCCACACATTACAACTGAAATAAAATAAATCAACTCGAAAGGAACGTGAAGAAACTTCTTAGTTGAGTGAATGCGAAAACGCAGAAGTTTTAGTGAATTGAGAGTTAGATTTATTTATATGTAAGGAGTACGTGTGGCAGTTTTTTTGTAACTTTTTTTGCTGTCAAAAAAAGTTAATAAGAAGTTTATTGTTGGTGGCAAAGCCTTACAGTTCAAACGCACACACCGGCTAAAGCCGGTGGTTTTTCTGGTCAATAAAAAATACAAAAAACCCCGCTAGCAAACGCGTGCCAGCAGGTTTTAGTAAGAGATTTTCGCCGCAAGTTAAAGTTATTCTTCCTCCATTATCATGCGGTATGCTTCTGTGGCACTGTCATATCCTTTATTGTGCATTTCCTGAACTATTTTGGTCAGCAATTCTTCAACCTTATCACCAAAATTATCCTGATGACCAAAAGAACACGCAACAAGAATACCTAGCGCCTGAAGAGAACCCTCAAGAGAATACTGTGCAATAATCTTCTCTCCATTTTCCTCCCATTCTTCTCTCTCTTCGTCAAAGTCTTCAATAACTCTAACCAGAAGTGAACCCTCTGTTCCTTTTGCTACGACTATTTCAAACATAACACTCTCCTTGTCAAAAAACTTTATAATTTTATCCTCATATGCTAATCTTAAGCACATAAGAACACTTAATCGTAAAATTAGCTACGATGTTAAACCATAGCATAAAATAATCAAAATGTCAACAGATACTCTGAAAAAAATATTATTCGTTTCCCGCCCTATCGCCCCGCCGTGGGATGAAGCCAGCAAAAACTTTGCGTACCATCTTTCCAAAAGGGTTGCCAAGACAAATCCTGATTTAAAAATACACCTCATGACCAATGGGTTTCTTAAAAGTTTGCCAAAAAACATAGCTCAAGAGAATATTTACACCTCTTCTGAAAAAGACTTCAAGCTTTCGCAAAAAATCAGACTTTTAATTTATCTAATCTTCAATGCCCACAAGTTTGATATTATCCACCTATTTTTCACACCTACAAAATTCAACAGCTTATTCTTAAAATTTATCCTCAAAAATAAAAAAACCAAAGTCATCCAAACAATCGCCACTCTTCGAGAGGATATTTTCTCGGATGCGGAAATAAAAGATATGATTTTCGGCGACATGATTACTACCTACTCTGACTACGCCAAAAATAAGTTAAATAATTTGGGAATAAAAAACGTACAAAAAATTTACCCAGGAATTGATTTAAAAGACTACTATCCGCGCGAAAAGTCAAAAAAAGAGCTCCAAAAACACAATTTCTCAGAAAAAGACTTTATAATAAATTTTTCCGGGGAATATGTGCGCCTTGATGGAATGGACGACGTAGTAAATAGTTTTTTAAAGGTATCCAAAGAAATTCCAGAAGCCAAGCTCTCTTTAGCAGTTCGTGTAAAAAACGAGAAAGATGCTCGGAAAAAAGAAGAAATTATCAAAAGACTGAAAGAAAACAATCTCTTGGAAAAAGTTTCTTTCCACGATAGCGGAAAATTTAAAATGAGCGACATTTACAATCTTTGTGATATTAGTCTTTTTACTGTAAGAAATATGAAAGGAAAATTTGATATCCCATTAGTATCCATCGAGGCTATGGCCTGCGGAAAGCCGGTTGTCATATCTGATATTCCGATTCTTCAGGAGTTTTCCAATAAAAACAATTCTATGCAGATTGAATCAGGCAATATAGAGGAGATCACACAAGCTATTTTAACCCTTTACAAAGACAAAGAAAAAAGAACGTACTTAGGTACGTTCTCCCGCACTTACGCCAAGGAAAACTTCAGCATCAATCAGTCCGCAGAAAAATATTCAGAAATATATCAAAACTTCTAAAAATATGCTTAGTACAATATAATAGTATATTATACTATGAGAAATATTTTACAAAATATTTAAAGCTCAGTGGACTTTGTCCATTGAGCCTTATCACTCTTTTTCTTTAATGTGCTTTCTTATCACAGAAATGTGAAATGGGACACTCCCCTTATTGGGTGTTACCACCCAAACCGCTTTTTTATCATCATCATCAACGCCTGCAAACATATATGGGAATTCTCCATAATAAGCGACGATAACTTTTCTCATTAAATGCTCAACTTCTACCAAATCCCCTTCCCTGAGTTCCTCAACCATTTTTCCCTCTCTCTGTTTATTATTGATAACTAGTCTACATAGTGTTACTATGTAACTATTAAAACTAATAATAATTAATACCATATGGATAAAGATTCGTCAATTAGTATAAAAAAAACTACTACCAAATCACCGCATTTACAAGAATTTAAAAACAAAAAAATGCACGTTCCCGCACTTTTCTTTATGAATGAAAACTTGATTCCTCAAGATGATAGTTTGGAAAAACTTGAAGATATTGCTTCTAATGAAGATACTCTCTTTCACCACCTTGTAGCTATGCCGGATGTCTGCTCCAAACCAGGAAGAAAAAACGCTTCTGGAACAACTATTGTTTCTGAAAAATATATTCTTCCTCAAGTAAACGATTCCGACCCCAACTGCGGAATGCGCCTAGTTAAAACAAGCCTCACTGAAGAAAACACTTCTCCAGAAGAAATTGATAAAATCTTCAAAGAACTACTAAATACAGTTCCTACCAAAAAATTTGTTGGAACCAAAGTGCCTTTCAATATAGTTGTCGATATCTGTCGCAAAGGTTCTTCGGCTATTATAGAGCACCTGGGAATAAAGACTAAAAAGGAATTAATAAATACCCAAGGTGGGGGCAATTTTTTTGGTCGCAAAATGAGCAAGCAAGATATTTTTGATGTTATTCCAAAGCTCTACTTGTTTTTTGCCAAGTATCGACTTGGTGTCTTGGGTGCAGCCGGCAATCATTTCCTAGACCTCATGAAGGTTGAAGATATTGTTGATGTAGAAATGGCAGAAAAAATGGGGCTCAAAAAAGGTCAGTATCTTTTCATGATTCACACAGGATCAGGCATATTAGGTCAATACACTATGTACACCCACACTGCCAAGAAAAAAGAGCACTTATCACAAGCAATAATGGTAGCTCTTGGCAAATTGACTTTTAGCTCAAAGAAAAAAGACACTTACAAAAAAATGCAGCAAAAAATAGTCCAGCATATGCAAGGAGACAAATCTCTTCTAAAATATGATGCCAACGGCGCAGATGGTGAGATGTATATGCATGCCAGAGCAGCTGCTTCCAACTTTGGCACAGCTAACCGAGCAGTTATTACTCACAATGCCTCAGAAGCTATCAAGAAAATAATCGGCAAAGATCCTGAAATGGAGCTTATTTATGATATGCCCCACATCTCTATCACCAAAGAAAATCATTTTGGAAAAGATGTTTTTGTTCACAGGAGCAATACCTCCAGAGCCTACGGTCCAGAAAAAATGACCGACCATCCTATCTATAGAGAAACTGGTGAACCGGTCTTTATACCATCCTCTATGGCAACTGATGCTTATATCTGCGTAGGAACTGATAGAAACCAAGAAAGCTTCTACTCAGCTCCACATGGCACAGGTAAGGGCATTAATTCAAATGAGAAAGATATTTCCAATAAAGATGAACTTTTTGAAAAAATGAAAGAAAAAGGTGTTAAACTTTACAATGCCCAATCATCGATTGTCATCAATCAGGACTCAGCTCGCTACAAAAATATCGACAATGTTATAAAAGGAGTAGAATCCAATGGCATCGCTCATGTAGTGGCAAAGATGAGACCGGTAGCGGTAATTATGTACTAGCTTTTCTTAATTCAAAATTTACTGAATTTAAAAATTTAAATTCAATTTTCAATGAATGAATATACAAACAAAAACAAATATGATTTAGAAGAAAGAACATCTTTGTTTGGAGAAAATATTATTGATCTATGCAAAATAATTCCAAGAAATGAAATAATCTCAACCATTATTAAACAACTGATACGATCCGCTACCAGTATTGGTGCTAACTATATGGAAGCTAACGGAGCAAGCTCAAAAAAAGATTTTAGAAACAAAATTTTCATCTGCAAAAAAGAATCCCAGGAAACCAAATATTGGATTAGAATGTTGGCCAGAGCTCACGATCAAAATTCAGATGATCTAAAAAGATTATGGCAAGAAGCAAAAGAGCTATCAATGATTTTTCACAAAATCACATCAACTATAGATAATAAGCATTGAATTTTAGAATTTTAAATTGATTGGAAATTTTAAACTTTAAATTTTAAATTAATTCTACTCATAATACACATGAATAAGAATTCAACACTGGAAAAATCAAAGCGATATAACAAGCTAAGCGATATAACACTTGTCACTATTTCCGGCTTAGATGGCTCCGGAAAATCAACTCAAATAAAATTCCTCAAAAAATATCTTGAGTCGCAAGGTAAAAAAGTTTACTATTTTCATGCTATATCTTTTTCTTTGCCCAACAAAATATTGGGTATATTTAAGAATAGTATTGAAAATAAGGATGATACTGAAGAAAGGAGCATCACCAAGTCAAGCTGGCCAGGAATCCAACTTCGAAAAATATTTTTACCCATTGACTTATGGCGCTTTGAAAAATTATGCAAAAAATTAAAAAAAGAAAGTTATAACTATATTCTATCTGATAGATACTTTTACGACTCTGTTGTAAATATAGAATATCTTTCCGGCAAAAAACTACGGTTTATTCCAAAAATAAAAAAACCGGACACATCAATATATCTCCAAACTGATCCGGAAGCTATCATGACTCGTAGCAAAAGAGTTCCTGATCAAGGCTTGGACTTCTTGAAAGCCAAAAAGAAAATATTGGACGAAAAAGAAAAAGACTGGAACTGGATAATTCTCAACAATACTCACAAAGACAAGCACGAAACAGCTGAAGAGATTAAAAAAATAGTTGAGGAAAAATAAAAAGTATTTTAAAACGGCGGCAACCATTTGGTTGCTGCCGTTTTTTTATAAAACAGGTTCTTTGGCTTTTTTAACCAATTTCCCCGCCTCGTCTACTGAGTCCTCAATGATACTCAGAGGACCAATGAGAATCACACCTTTTTTCTTTCTTTTCTTTTTGATAAGCCTGTTTATCTCATTCATAAAATATCTAAGATCTTCTAGGCTCTGAATTTGGTTTTTTTTAGCCACATTATTGCATATTTTTTTTACACCAATTCTTTCATACTCCTTGAGCTGTATAAATTCACTGCGAAAAAATTCTTCTTGACTAAGTATTCTAAAAAAAGCTTCAAATTTATGTTTCATAGCACCCTCTCCGATTCAAGTTTAGTTCAATATTTTATTCAACACTTCGCTCTCTAGTCCAACTAGATCAAATTCTGACAAATCTCTCAAATCACAGTTTTTGATAAAAATACACCTACCCTCAAAATCCCACAACAAAAAAGTGAAGAGGTCAGATACACCCGACATATAAAGCCTGCCTTTAATCAAATCCATTTCCATAAGACTTTCCCTGTGTGGAGAAAAGTCAAAAGCTCTCTGTCCATTTACGAGCTCAAGTATCAATCGGTTATTTGTGGACATTTTTCCCTCCCCCTTTATATTCATTTTTCAAGATTACTATGCTAAAATCAATACAAATGCCTTGAATTCTAAATATATATAAAATAAAGCTTTATGTCAAAAGTTAACCTAACCAAGTCGGTTTTTTGGCTGACAATATCTGAAATAATTTACAATATTTCCGGATACATAATTCACTCCGGAGTGGGAAGAATTTTGGGTCCAGCGGACTATGGTCGCTATGCACTAGTCGTTACCCTCACCACCATGATTATCATTCTTATCGGCAACGGTATTCCAACAGCTATGAGCAAATTTTTGAGTGAAATTTTCGAAACAACTCCTTCAATGATAAGCACCATCAAGAAAAAAGCCTTGCTGATTCAATTCATTTTAATTGGCTCTATTACTTTAATTTTCTTTTTATCTGCGCCAATTCTTGCAAAAACTCTGGGAGATGAAAGTCTTACAAGGTTGTTTAGAATTTCCACACTCATCATCCCATCTTTCGCAGCAGCTTCATTTTATTTCTACTATTTCACTGGTATTCATCGATTCAATCTCCAGGCCATCCTCAAAACTGTTCGCTCTATCTCTAGAGTCGTTTTTATTCTTGTTTTAGCCTGGCTTTTCAGCATAGAAGGCTCTATTTCAGGGTATGTCCTAGCTCCAGCTTTTGTTTTTTTGATTGCTTGGGGGATTGATAAATTTTATATTTCCAAAGAAATAAATAAAAATATTACAAAACAAAAATCTACCAAAATTAGTGAGACCCCTGATCAAATCCGAAGCAAAGAAACTTTTTCCTGGAAAAATCTTATCAATTACGCTTGGCCTTTCACCCTTTTTCTTCTTTTTTATGAAATAATGATTTCCATAGATCTCTACATGATAAAATCAATAACTCAAAATGACTATCTGACTGGTCTCTACAATGGGGCTTTAACTATTGGTCGCATACCCTATTATTTATTTTATGCATTAACAATTATTTTACTGCCCTCAATTTCCAAAACAACCTCTGCTCAAGATCACAAAGAAACTCAGAACACAATAGAGAAATCATTGCGCCTAATGCTACTCTTATTACCAATAGGAGTTTTGCTTATGCATATATTTGCCACACCTATCATCTCCATTTTTTACGGAGAAGATTATGTAGGCGGATCTGCCGCAATGGAAGTGCTGGTTTTTGGAGTAGGCTTCTTAACTGTTTTTTATGTATTGAGTTTTGTATTTTCTGGAGCCGGAAAGGTGCGTCTACCTATGTGGATAGCTCTAGGGGGGATGATTTCCAATATATTACTTAGCTACATACTGATTAACCAATACTCCATATTAGGAGCCGCAATAGCTACAACAGCAACCTCTTTTCTGGTAATGATAGCTTCTCTTTATTTTATCAAAAAAGAATTTAAGTCTATTTTGAAAATAAAGTCTATCTTGAAAGTTCTTTTGGCTTTTTCGGTAACCTATTCAATAGCCATATTTTTTCCTGAAAGTAGGTATCTATTTATTCTATGGTCAGCATTCATCTCTTTGATTTACTTTACTATCCTCTACATAACAAAAGAGTTGAACCAAGATGATTTCTTACTTTTTAACAAGATTTTTAAAAGATAGTATGCTAAAAAATATAACTAAAAAAATTATCGCAAACAAAACCTTGAGCCTCATCTCTCTTGTTTTAGCTATAAATTCTTATTTTTTCTTGTGGTTCAAAACTGACTTCAAATATGTCCAAACCGATATCGAGGCATCTTTTTTAATTTCAGCACTAAATTATCCTATATACTTAATAATAGGCATATATATTTTTTGGAAGAGTTTCCATCTTTTCCAAAAAATTGGTTGGGAAAAAATGCTGGTCAAACTTCTTTTTATCACCCTTCCCATAGAAATTATTTTTTTATGGAAATTTACTCAAATTGATCCTCATTATACGCCTCTAAACTTTATTTTCCATTTTGCTAGCACCCTATGGATTTATTTATTAGCATTCCTAATTCTTTACAAACTTCACACTTACCTAAAAATAAATCTAAACTTTTTCCAAAAAACTACAAGTTGCAAAAAATGGATAAAGAAACAAGGATCTTTTTATCTCGGAATAATCGGCTTAACTATGATTATCGCCTTTGGTTTTGGGTCATACAATATCCAGAAAGCTGCTTTGGTTGATGAAGCTCTTTGGACTTATGATAGGATTCCTAGTTTTTGGGAAAATATCAAAGAACGCGACTGGTATAGCACTAGAGTTAGTGACAAGCCGGGAGTAACAACAGCTGCTATTTCTGGAATCGGACTTCTAGGTGTGCCCGAGCCAGGAAAATATGAAGACAAAAAAATAGCCAATGAAAAAAATGAGCGTATCAATTTTGCTTTTAGATTTCCGATAATACTATTCTTTACTTTGATGCTTCCAGTTTTATACTTTTTTATCGAGAGACTTCTTGGCAAAAAAACTGCCGCTTTTTCAATCATAGGAATTGGACTCTCACCCATACTCATAGGTATGACTAGAATGATAAATCCCGATGCTGTACTTTGGATTTTTACAACTCTTTCTATGCTCACCTTCCTGATATTTTTAGAAAAGAAAAAAGACTCTCATCTTGCTTGGGCAGGATTTTTCTTAGGCCTTTCACTTCTCACCAAATATGTTGCCAACTTCCTTTATGTATTTTTCTTGGGATTAATATTTTTGAAATATATTCTCGACAAAGATAACGAAAAAAATGCAAACTTATTTTTGAAAAAAAATATATTTTCCTATATTGTCCTTGTGTTCATCTCTCTGTCTACTTTTTTCCTTCTCTATCCAGCTACTTGGCTAAAGCCTGATAGAATTCTCTTGGGTACAATAGAGTCCCAAGCCTTTCATTCAATCTTCCCCATATTTCTAGCACTAATAATATTTATTATTATCGATACTTATTTTTGGAAAAATATTATATTAAAAAATATACTCAATCCACTTTCCAAAATCAAAAATAAAATCATATGGATTGTAAGCGGAATTTTTATATTTTTCCTAGTAACTATTTTTTACAACGCTTATTCGCAAGCATCTTTATTTAATTTTGTAGAAATCCTATCATCTCCCAAGTCATCCTATATGTTCTCAAGCGCCCTTGAATTCACCAGTGCCAATTTCTACCCTCTCATCTTTGGCATTTCTCCACTAACTCTGTTTTTTATAATCTATTTTTTAACAAAAACTGTAAGTAAAAAAATACACAATAAGTTTGAAATTAAAATATCAATCTATTTTATAATTTTTATATTACTCTATTATGCAGCCTCGCTATTTAGCAATGTTGCTGCTAGCATAAGATATCAGATTATTCTTTATCCTTTAGTTTTTATACTAGCTGGAGTTTGGATGAATTATTTTATCAAAAAGAAAAAGTTAAAAAAATATACACCAGTGTTAATTGGGCTTGTCATAATTTTATTTAGTTTGAATCTTTGGAGAATAAAACCTTTTTATTTCAGCTACGCCTCTTCTCTTCTTCCTCAAAGCTACCATATTGACTACAAAGACATGGGTCTCGGATCTTACGAAGCGGCAGTTTATCTCAACTCCCTTCCTAACGCCAAAGATATTAACATATGGTCAGACAAAAGCGGAGTTTGTGATTTCTTTATTGGAAAATGTTCTGCTAAAAATGAAAAGAAAGAGTTCAAAAGTGATAAATTTGATTACTATGTAATTTCTTCTGGAAGAGAAAATCTGATTAGTAGAAAAATCAACTACTACCTGACTCATGGAGATCCCGATGTAAAAAGAATAGACTTGCTCTATTTCAGAGATGATGCAACAAAAAAAATTATCCTAGCTGGAAGACACAACAACTTCATAAAAATATTCAAAAAAGATAATCTTTGGAAAAAATAAGCACGCTATTCATACGTGCCGGGAAACTGAATCATCAATCTCAAAAACTTAACCTTAGATATAGTCATCCCTAACTAATTAAAACTCGAGTTGCCAACACTAAAAAACAAGAAAACATCAAGCAAAAAGCTTGATGTTTTTTAATTGAACTCTCTGAGTGTCAGCAAATTCTAAATACCAGTCTTCATTTTTAGATAGAATATTTCTTCTTAAAAAGTTCACCAAACCAGCTCTTTTTTTCTTTTTGAATCTCAATAAAGGATTTAGTTTCTCGCTTATTTGAATTAAACAAAGCTATCTTTTCGTTTATTTTATCCAAAAAATCATTGTCAGTTATATACACCCTCTTGTCTTTTACAGATCTCATCTTTTCATTGTATGCGTCAAAATTATCAACTATATTCTTAATTTCCTTGTAATTAGGCCCTATTATTTTTACTTTCCAGTTACTCCTATTATTTACCAAGTTCTTTTTTTTATCATTCTCTACAATTAATGATTTCAGGTCACCTAATAAGTCATCAATCTCCTTTTGCAATTTTTCCTCTTCCACTTTCTTAGCTAATGCATCTTCCCTATCTTCCTGTAGCTTTTCCAATCTCTTCTTGCTATTTGCAGATAATCCTCTCTGATTCGCTCTCTCCTCCAGAGTAGATATTTCCGCCTCTCTTTCTCTCTGGCTTTTAACAGCATCATTCTTTATTGTATCATCAAACCCACAATTAGAAGCAATTTCTTTTATCTCATTCTCCAAAATAGTATTATAAGCGAGCTTCATGGATTTTTCCCAATAATCAGAAGGCTTACCTTCTGATCCACTAGGAGCTTTGCAAGTTAAGCCATGATTGAAGTTTTCATTCATTTCATTCTTATTAATAACTACTCTGCCAAATTTATTAGCGCTTGTATAATATTGAGCAGCTATTCCGCTGGAACCATTTTTATCTATGGTGTTGTTAATTATATTCAACTGAGAGTCCCCCAGGACAACCTCTATCCCGCTCTCGCCATTGGCATATATCTTGTTGTTAGTAATATTGCCATCAACTTCTGAGCGTATATCAATCCCCTCTTCATCATTCTTGTAAACCTTTGAACTGGAAATATCAATATTTCCACCCTTTCTAATGTAGAGACCTTTCCCTCCCAAGGCGATATCAGAATCAATCATCTTAAATTTTCCAGACCCCATCATCTCTACACCTATCTTAGCATTCAATATTCTGACATTGTCTATTTCAGCGCTAACACCTACGGGAATCAATATACCACCATGACTATCTATAGTTATATGCTCTATGCGGCTACCTGTTTCCATAGTCACACCACCTTTAATAACACTAGCTTCTCGACTCTCTCCTCTCAAAATAACTTCTTTTTTTAACACCAAATCTTCCTGGTAAACTCCATTAGCTACTTCTATCTCGGAACAGCTCTTTTCCAGAGCCTTAAGTATACTTACATATGAATTCTTTGGAATTATTTTTTCTCCAACCAAATCTTGATCCACATAACACTCTTTAGCAAAAGCAAAACCCGGCAAGAAGATAGCACTTCCGCATAAAATAAAAATTGCAATGTAAAAATATAACCTCATATTTTTCATGTTAACATAAATACTTAGCCTCTGCACATTTTCAAAAAGTGTTAAGAAAATATTTTAAACTTTTATTTTAAGTATTTACCGTATTTTTCTACTGGATAATAACAGTGTGGATTTGGATATTCATCTGGATCCAGGCAACACTGCATATCCAGGTGTTTTTTATCTGTTTTATCACTCTTGGATGGTTTATCATTTTTCTTAGCACAAACCAATCTACCCAGAGAATCTTTTTTATAAGAAACAGGAAAGGGTGCGGTTATTCTGGGCACAGGTTTTGGCTTTGGTCTAACAATTTCAATATTATCAAAAGTTGCGATAGAGGCAAAAAATTCCGGAAGATCGTCACTCACTTCGACCATAGGATCTTCTTTTTCATCTAACCCGTATTCACTAACAGGAACAATGTTATACATATATTGTCCTTGAGTCACCGTAAAAAATAAGGCTGGCTTATAACAATCATCTCCTTCTGGAACATAGATTTCTTCAGCCGCATAATCACCCGTTTCAATAAGGTGACCTTCGATAGTCTGACAATTTTCATTATTTTTATCTACATTGCTTTTTAATTTAGGAAATTCAGTGGTGCTAGTAAACTCTTTTGTTTTATCAATATCATAAATAGCCACATCAAAGCCTATATATTCATTCTCAGAATCACCCAATTTTCTGAAACCAAAACGATATTCAGCCCCATCCTTACTAACAGATCTTGGAGACTTCCATTTTTTCGGATACTTTATCTCAAATCCATACCAATTACTTTGATAGTTTTTCCAATTCTCGATGTTAACCGAATCCTGAATAGACTTTGTTTTAGTTCTGCTTTCATCTTGGAAATCTTCAATAACCCTCTCTTCTATGATAGCATTTTTTTTAAGCCTAGCTTCTTCTCGATCTTCAATATCTTTATTGTAGCTCATTTTTTCATATCCTATAGCCACAGAAGAAAACAATACCGCCACAAAAATAATAATAACATCTCTTATTAAATTATCTTTACAAAATATTTTTTGAACAATGGGATTTTTCAAATTTTTACATATATTTTTCATAGTTTAAAAACACAACAAACTTTATATAAATTAATCATGTATAATTTAAATGTGTTAAAGTTTCCCACTATGTTAGCATATTTTATCGATTCATGACAATAGATAATCAAAAGAGGCTTCAGTATTTTATACCAAAGCCTTCTTAAACTAAAATGAGTTATTTTTTCGGAGAAAAGCCAGTGCTACTACTCCAGTAATAGTAAAAATAATTCCTGCATAAAGCATCGCCGCCCCCAAAGATATCACATCTGCTATCCAACCCATAAAAGGACCTACTACTGAAAATATTACTCTTCCAAATAAGTTTTTAGCTGACAATATTGTTGCTCGAATATCCGAAGACACTTTTCCGTTTACATAAGCTGAAACCACTGGATTATGCAGCCCTCTTACCACATAAAAGAATAATAAAAATACTACTCCCCAAGCTACCCAAGAAAGATAGATAGCGAAATACCCAATGGCTACCAAGAAAACAAGTGAACTTAATACTTTTTTAGTGCCAAAATGCTTCTCTATTTTACCAGCATACCATGAGAAAAAAGCGGATATCAACATGAGCATAGCCCAGATAACTCCAAATAACTCCAATGGAATAGCTACTTCCTCAAGATAAGGCTGAATCATCCATACCATTGTAAGTGTAGAAGAGGCTACAATAGAGGAATAGATTATTACCCATTTTATCTCACTTCCTTTGACAAATATTTTCTTAAACACATAAGACATTGTTTCCCATGCATTTTTCTCTTCTAATACAACATGCGATTTTGGCTCAACCAAAGAAAATACTACTGGAAAAAACAGCACCAGCACTGCTGTGTCAATGTAAAAAGGCAATCTCAAGCTCAAAACAGCCATAAAACCGCCCATGACACTTGCCAAACTCTCTGAAATCATTGCCAAAGAGTATCTTCTACCTTCCAACTCTGTATACCTTGATTTCTGCTTGGTCTCTAACAGAGTATCATAAAGAAGCGCTGAGTCTGTACCAGAAATGAAACTACAACCAAATCCCAAAATAATTTCTGCCCAAAGAAATCCCCAAAAACCATAAGAAAAAGAATAAATAGCATAACCCAAGATAGCCAATGAATAACCGACAATTAACGTCTTCTTTCTGCCTACCTTGTCTGAAAAATACCCTGAAGGAATCTCTAAAAATATCACAGCTACAGAAAAAAATGCTTGCAACACAAATATGTCGCGCATAGATAGACCATTTTCTTTGAAAAATATTGTAATTATTGGCATTATCAGCATAAAACTAGTGACTGCCCTTATCACGTATAGCTTCCAAATATTTGAATTCACATTTCTCTTTTCCATAATTTTCTCCTCTTAATTATTCTTTTGCCCCCTCCCCTTGGATAAGGGGAAGTTTGGGTAGGGGTTTGGCTTAAAAACAATACCCCGAATTAACTTTTCAAAAAACTCGCAGAATAAAAAAACTCAGTTTTCTATTCAACTGAGTTTATCTAAAATATTGAGTTTGTTTGATTCTATTTAAGTAAATTTAAATACTTATTTTTTAGATAATTACAGCTGAATAAAATGTTGTTTTTTGGAGCGACACAAAACATCCCATTTCTAAAAATGGTCGCCGTATATTTATTCAACTGATTATATCTACTTATACTCATAAGTATTCAAAAATTATTTACGCTTAATTAATAACATTAACTTTATTTTTTGTCAAATTTCGTAATTTTCATAATTTTAAAAGGTCGTCGGAAAATTATCCAACGACCCTTTGTGAAACAAAGAAAACTTTGCCCTAATCATCCCCCTCAATAATCTCGTAACTAATATTTTTCTCTCCCAGAACGAAAGGAAGCAAAGCTTCGGCAAATTCCTGCTCTTCTGAACCAATTATCTTACCCTCTAAAATAAGAAAAAGACGCTCAGAAGTCAGCTTTCCCTGATTTTCTATGGTTCTAGATATTTCTTCTGCACAAAATAGAACCCAGTCATCAAAATAATCTTCCGTAATACGCCCATCTTTTCCAGCTAGCCAGATAGTTCGCGTTAGATTATCGAAAAATATTTTTTGCATTTTCTCCTTAGAACAACTTGGATCAAAAGTCAATTTAACATTTTCTCGTATCATAATAAAGGCTCCTCCTTTTTATACCCTTATATCTATGGTAAATTCTTGTTGCGGCTTATTTGTATAAGCTTTAATCGCTCCCTGGAAAAGATTTCGAATAGTGTTCATGTATGTAGCATCAACCGTTTCAAAAGGAGTGACATAGAAATAATCATCTAGATATCTCAAATCCTCTTCTAAAGTGGCCCTATCGCTAACCAATTCTTCTGTGGGATAGTAACACCAATCAAGAGCAACCCAATCGTTATCTATTTCCCTTTTATATGCAACCCAAGCATGACCTCCTGTGGAAGCGTTCGTTCCTGCTGATACAAATCCTCCGTAAACGCGAACTCTATCGGGGTCAACGCCATTATTTAACATCAGACTTGCAAGCAAAAAAGCACCGTCTTCACAATCTCCTTTCTTCTTATTTAGAGTTATTACGGGCAAGGCCCAATATTCATCCTGTCCATAGTTTTTGATATCCGGGACATATTGGATATTATCTTCCACCCAACGCAACAATTTCCATGCCTTGGTATCATCTGAGTCTGCTCGATTGACTATGGACATAGACAAAGCCTTGACCCTACTATTAGGAAACTGGAGGTAGTGTCCGTAGTCGATATCACTAGATACAGCCGCATTGTTTTGAAACAGAGCTACTTTACCAAATTTAAATTGCAAATAAATATCGTTGATTTTTTGAATATTGCTAAGAAGATTACCAATAGCGTTATTTTTCGGTTTCGGTATCAAATCAACAAGAGTTACTTTGGGAGCCGACTTAGGAAGAAGCGGCGACCAATCAACATTCAGGACTCCGTTTATATTCATTTTCAGCTCCTTTTCTTATTTATCTACCCATGAGTCTCTACTACACATAGACTATTTTTTTCTCAAAGAACAGTGTTAATGCTGTCACAATTTCAGCAAAAAGTCAACTTCATAAAATCAAAATATTCCCAGGATAAAACATTTAAAACAAAATAATTCTTTAATTTACAATAAAAATCACAAAAATTATTTTTATCCGTTTTATTTATTATTTTATCAAAAAGTTAGGAAACATAGCTGGTGTTTTTTTCTTGTACTCTTGAAACTCCTCATCTTTCCTATAGCCCTCTTCAGCCATCGGAACACCTGAGACAAAACGAAGAAGAAAAAATATAGTCAAAGGTCCTACTATGGAAATCCAAAAATACTCCCCGAAAGCAATCAGCCATATACCCCACCAGAGAACCGCCTCTCCAAAATAATTAGGATGCCGCGAATATTTCCAGAGACCGCTTTTCATTATTTTATTATTCTTATCTTTTTTATTTGAAATAAATTTTTTCAATTGCCTATCTCCGATTATTTCATACGTTATTCCAAAAACCCAGACAGCCACACCTAGATATGTCCAAAAATTAACACTTACATCTTTCTCTTGTGCCAGTGTGATTATCGGAGCCGCCACAACAAATAAAAGCACTCCTTGCAGCATGAAAACTTTAAGCCAAGAAAACAGAGGCCAATACGCTCCCCATTCAGATCTCCACTTTTTATATCTTGAGTCTTCCTCATCTTTCTTTAGAAACTTTTTCAATATATGACTAGAAAGTCGAATTCCCCAAAAAGAAACCAACGCAAAAACCAAAATGCTTTCCAGGTTGTAGTTATAAATCAAAGTTATTCCAGAAAGCAAGATAAAGCCAAGTCCCCAAGCCACATCAGCAATATCATTTCTTTTTTTAATTATCGCAAATAAATAAAAAAGATTGATAAAGATAAATAAAGAAATAATTTGAATAAAAATAATACTCATATAATTATGAAATAAAATTTTTAAAAATAAAATAAGCAATAACAGAAACGGAGCTAGACAAAACAACTCCCCATATAATATCAACTATTACGATTTGCCAAGGCCAATCTTTCAGCACAGCCAAACTTGTTAAGTCAAATGTCATATAAGTGAAAAACCCGAACATTGCACCATAGACCAAGGCATAAGTCCAAGAACCCCTCTGAATAGCCGGGTAAATTACAAAAATAACCAAACCAACAATAAAGAGTAAGTAGAAAAGAAGAGCTACCGGCCAGTTAGTCGCTGATCTCATTAGGTGTCCTATGTATTTTTGATAAATATCTTTCGCTATCACGCCCAACCAAAGGAGGTCAATAACGAAAAAAACAGGAACTGTTACTAGATATACTTTTAAAAAATCTATAATTGTCATAATTTTTAAATATTTAATTATTTATTATATTTTACCACAAAAACTTATTTACCCCTCATGCCAACAACAAAAAACAGCTTCCTTTCGAGAAGCTGTTTTTGAAATGGCACGTCACGTCATTCGCGAATGAAGTGACACGTCACGTCGTAGTCAAGGATGTTAGAACTATTTTATAAATAAAAAGGAATATGCCTATGTTCCTGATTTAACTTTAAAAATATAATTTCATCTCCCTTAATATTACTCATTATTTCTTTTCTCTCGCATAACGCTTAAGCGCCGACTCGATCAATTTATCCAAAAAAACCGAAAATTCCATCCCAGCTGCGGCAGCCGATTGAGGGGTAAGGCTGGTGGCGGTCATACCGGGAATGGTGTTAATTTCTAGAAAATACAACTTGTCGTCCAACGTACTCCAAATGAAGTCCGCTCGAGAAAGATCCAAGCACCCCACTGTCTTGAAAATTTTAACTGCGTAACGCTGAACTTTTTTTCGGACGTCATCCGGAATTTCCGCTGGGCAAACTTCCTTGGAACCGCCGGTTTCATACTTAGCACGGTAATCAAACCAGTCTGAAATTTTAGGGACAATTTCAATAACCGGAAGCTCCTTGGGAAATTTATCGCCTATAACAGAGACAGTCAGTTCTCTTCCTTTTACAAATTCTTCCAGAAGAACTTCGTTTCCGTATTTTAAAGCTTCCTTTATCCCGGATACCAATTCCTCTTTGGAAGTAGCCAGATTTGTTCCAACTGATGATCCAAGCTCTGTCGGTTTTATAACGATTGGAAAATTTAATTTAGCAATGATTTTTTCCACGTTGTATTTATTATTTTTTGAAATCATTTCGTCCTTGGCAATTTTCAGTCCCGCTGCTTTAGCGATAATTTTGGTCTTACGTTTATTCATAGCCAAAGCACTCGCCAAGACTCCTGAAAAAACATATGGGAGTCCCAGCATTTCAAGCGCACCTTGCAGTTTCCCATCCTCCCCGAATGTTCCATGCATTATCGGCAAAACCAAATCAATTGGTGGAAATTTTTCCGGAAGCTTGCCGATATCTTCAAAGGAATCTTCCTTCTCTACCCCGCCTTCTTGAGCAGCTTTCTCCAAATTATCCTCCAAATATTTTTGCCCCTCGTTTCCCACTAGCCAATACCCGGATTTAGTAATAGCGATGGGAATAACTTCATACTTGTTTTTGTCCAGCGCACCCATCACCTGATTAGCCGATTTCAAGGAGACTTCATGCTCACCGGACTGCCCACCAAAAATAACAGCTAGTTGTTTTTTTGTAATAGATTTTTCCATAAAATCAAGGTTAATATTTATATAGATAATACCTAGAAAATAACTAGGACGGTCCTAGGAAATTTGTCCTAGAAAATTTATCTATTTTTTCCAATCACTAATTATCAAATTCTTTCCTCTCTTTTTAACCACCACTTTTTGTTTCTCCCTCCATCCAAATTCACGGACGATTTCAATCGGTAAAGTAACAGCAATTGAATGCTTACCGACTTTGGTAAGTTTTCTAATGTTTTTATCTTCCAATTTTCGTGTGGGCATATTTTTTTATGTTATTTTTTAAGTACGTAATACTTTACATAAAGTATTACTTACCTCTATTCTATACCAAAACAGCTATATTCCCAAAACCACGTAAAGTCGCTACGTTCCCACGCGGCAAGCAAAAACAGCTTCCTTTCGAAAAGCTGTTTTAATTTGCACGGGCTAGGGTTCAAGCTTCGAACCAATATTTTAGAAAATTGGGAAAGTATTGAAGAAAAAATGGAGAAAATTAAGGTTTTGATAAAATAAAAATTTAATTTACTTCCATTATTTCTTTGTAATGTAAACCTATTTTACCCTCTACCTGTTGATTGTGTTCAGGCGCTATCACTACAGGCAAACTAGAATTGACAGATTCATCAAATTTAAATCTTATAACATATTCCCCTTGGGTTGGATTCAAATCCTCTACTTTCCTTACTATTGCTAGAAATAATCTTGGAAATGGATTTGTAAATTCCATATGACTTTTCTGAAAAAACTGAGCATAACTTCCAGTATATCCTTCTCGGTTATATTTAAAGTATTTCATAGCAACAAAAGCAATGACCATTCTCCAATCATACTTTTCTTTTTCTTTCCCTTGAGAAAGCTTCGAGTATATAATAGCAGCATCTCTAAGCAATAGCTTAATTTTTCTCATATTGCCATCAGGAAGATCAATAATCTCTACCAAAAATCTATTTATCTGTTTCCTTGAAATTTCATCAATAGAAAAAATTTTTTCATCAAAAACTTCTTGGATAAATTTTTTAATATCAGGCCTAGGCAATTGAGAAAAATAAATAAAATCCAAACATTTTGAATACGAATCAATATTGCCGGAGTATTCCGGACTACCGATTGGGATAATGACTATAATTTTTTGCGAGAACTTATTATTTCTCAATAAGTAGTTTAAAGTCTCCAAAAAAAATATTCCCGCATCATTAGAACGATCAATATCCTCAACTACAATATAAACAGAGTTATTAGTTTCCTTGGTATATTTTCTAAATATTTCTATTGTTATAGCCTGAAAATCACGAAGCCGTTTGAGAGAGTCATTCTGTTTATATCCACCAAATAGTTTCCAAGCTATGCTTGGAACTATACCAGATCCTGCATATAAAATATTAAACAATCCACTCAGCGAATCAACTAACCAGTTTACTTTTTCCTTCAAGGGTATTTTTCCGATTAACTTATTTGAAAATTTTTTATATTGTTTCGGAAATAATCCTTCAGCAACTTCCAGTGTAAAATTTTCCCACAAATTATTTCTTTCTGGATACTTCCAGGCATCAAATTGAATCCATTTCACTTTCTCAGCACCCTTAGCTTTCACGCCTTCTAATAAATTACTCTTTCCACTGCCAAACCTACCAACAAAACCTAAAACGGTGTTGGAATTAGGGAGCTTATCTATATAAGTTGAAAATTTACCAATTTCATTTTCAAAACCGGAGTGGCTACTCCTATAATCCTCTTGCAGAGCCTTCCAATTTTTTATAAATCCTACCTTCTCCATAAAAATATTCCTAATTATTTTTAATATTATTCTTATTGCTATTTCTTCGATCAATTTTAAAGAGTAAATCAAAAAATCCTACGAGATTATCAGCTCCTTCCCTAGCTTCTTCATATGAAAGTTCTCTTCCCTCTTTCTCTTTTGTGATTTTTTGAACCCAAGAAACTAAATCATTCTTTTTGCCTTTTGTTGTATTTTTCATAGTCACTCTTTTTAATTGGCCTATAAATAAGTTTAACCATCTCAATTAGTTTAGTAGCTGACTCCAAAGCATCCTCATCAGAAATATCTTCACCGAATTCCTTTTTATATATTTTCTTAAATTCTTTTAATTGCTCACTACTAATCATAAAAAAAAATTAAGGGTGCTTATTAAAATGTGCAATTATCCACTTATTTTCTTCATCATCAAAAATAAAAGTAATACTGTTAAACTCTCCTGTTATCTTGTTAGGTCTAAAATCAATAAGTCTTTTAACCTCTTTTTCTATTAAATCAAAATCAGAGAATATCTTGTCAAAAGAATTTTCGACTAAATAAGATGTTATTTTATCAAATTTGAAATATAGGTTAATATTGTCTAGCTCAAAAGATATATAAAAAAACTCTATCATTTCACCATATGACTTCTGTGCTGACAACATTACTTTTATTTTATTTTTAAGTTGAGTATAGAGATCTTTCCCTAATTCAGCAAAAAAACCAGCAGCTGTTAAACCCACTACTAAAAGGATGGCGTCAGTAGGAAACCAATTGATTCCTCCCTTAGCATGAGTGTCGCACTCGCAAACTTCACTTTTTACCTGAAACTTATTTATGATAGCAACTAGATCTTTTTTATCTCTTTTATCTACCAAAAAATCATCTAGTGTTAATGTAACCTTACCCATATTTATTATCTATTTATTTCCTCTATTGAACAACTTGAACCTTCAAGGCATTCATAATAAATTGAGGCCTCATTTATTACACGACCCGGACGATTAGACGAAATTGACACATGAACACTTAGATTATTTCCATCCTGAAGCATCCAAAAGAGATTCATATTATCCTTTTTATTCTTGTTTTGCTCTTTGTCTTGAATTCTCGGAAAATAAGAAATGGAATTCAGATTATATAAATATTTCGAACTATCGCCAGATGGAACAGGAAGTGCATTCTCATCTGGAATTAAATGTCCTCCCATATCGTTTATTGTAAAATAAATATCATCCCACGACCTCAACGGTCTATTATTATCCACAAAAGCATCCAGACATAAATATGCTCTAGAAAATTGACCCTTTACGATATAATCTTTTCTAACACCATCAAAATCTATGGTTGCTGGCTTGTTATTCACATAGTCAGAAGATATATTGATATTTTTAATTTTCGAGTCGGGATTACTTCCATTTATCGCATCGTAATCTGGAAATTTTGATTTTTCCCCTCCTTTTTCATTGTCCAATATCTCTTTTTTAATATCTTCCGATACTTGCTCACTTATCTGTTTAGCCAGCTCCTCCTTACTACTCTCTAACTCCTTTTTTTGCTTCACGGAGAAAAAAAGTAGTGCTCCTGATAAAAGAAGTAGAAAAATTGTTACGCCAAAATTTCCTCCTTTATTATTTTTTTCTGTCATATATTTTGAGACTATTTAGATTAGAGTTGTTTACAAATATAACAATTGACACAGTAATGAGCAATGAAAATATCCATTTATTTAAAAAAATTTATATCAAAATCATGAAAAAACTTACCACTAGCATAGTAGTTAATACTTTTCAAAATACCATCCCCCGCAACATTAAGCACTAGGGTAATACTTGTAAATATATATATAAGTATGTTATTAGAAAGAAAATAGTCTTTAGTTGGAATCATCAATATTCCAACATTATATATGATTGTTAACCATAGAATCTGAGCAACAACAGCACGCAAAAATAAATTAAATCCACCATCTTTCCTGATTTTTTTAAAATAATATCTTTTCTTCTTTTTAATTTTACAGAATAAATCCCTACAATTGCATATTTTATCTTTCATTTAATTAAAAATAAACAGCATCCTCCCCTGCTCTTTAAAAAAATTATTATACATAAATATTAACATCAAAACTACATGTCAACAAATTAGTAAACTCGCTTTTTCCTTATTACATATAAAATGAATATAAGTTAGGTAATATTAAATAACTATGACGGTAAATAACTAGGACGGTCCTAGGAAATTTATCTATTTCTTCCAATCACTAATTATCAAATTATTTCCTCTCTTTTTAACCACCACTTTTTGTGTAGGCATATTTTTTTATGTTATTCTTTAAGTACGTAATACTTTACGTAAATTATTACTTACCTCTATTCTATACCAAAACAGCTATATTAAAAAACCACGTAAAGTCGCTACGCTCCCACGCGGCAAGCAAAAACAGCTTCCTTTCGAAAAGCTGTTTTTAAAATGGCACGTCACGTCATTCGTAAATGAAGTGACACGTCACGTCGCTCGCGAGCGACGTGACACGGGCTAGGTGTATTATTGAAGAATTGGAAGCCAGCTTGTTTAAAATTGGAGCTGATAGTAGGCTAATGAGTAAATAAAAAGGGGGTTCCGTTTTTTTTAACAGATCCCCCCTATCTTGATTTAGTTTTTATAGCTTTGAGTTGTTGATTACATCGGACAGGCAATCGCCAGCTCCGCCATAATTCTCTTCTTTATAGCTGAACAATAAGGCATTATCCATTCAGGTATATTTTCTATGGTACCACCGTTAGCATAATGATCGACCAGCGCCACGAGCTCTAGCGCTTCATGTTGTTTATTCATAAAGCCGAACATGCAAGCATGGAGCCTTCTAGAGTGCAATCCTCGAGAAGGTCCTTCACGCTTGTGCCTGAGGAGTAAAAAGGTTTCAGCGGACAGATCAGCCTTAGTTGCTGTTCTCTTTGCTTCAGTGATATATGTCGGAAATTGAAATGCGCCGGATTGCGCGAATGTCGACCAACGATCATCATCGGTCTTGAAGTAGCTGAGTACAAGCAAAATGTGATACTCCCCACTGTCATGCTGAGTATTGAAAAGTTTGAGATTTACTCCATTGAGTCGATCCATCATGTGATCCCCAACCACAACAGCAACGCAATGCTCGTTATCATTCACTGATTGAAGAACAACTATCCCAGCCGGAAAAGTTATTTTTTCTTCATTATTTTTCATTGTTGCCTCCGTTATACATAGGTTTGAAAAAAATGATAACCACTTTATTCTAGGTATATAAAAACCTCCTTTTGTATTTTTTGGTTTACGCTTAACGATAATATTATCGCGCTATTTAACCAATGAATTGTAGAAGAACGATAAATAAGAACATCATCTAAATATGCTATTTGTCAACATAAGCAAAAAAAGCTGTCAAAAAAACGCTTTAGATAAGCGTTTTTTAATGAAATTGCACGGGTGGAGAGAATCGAACTCCCGTCGCCGGTTTTGGAGACCGGTGTATTACCACTATACGACACCCGCCCTGTCGCTCGCGAGCGACAGGGCCCGCCAAGCGATTACTTCTACATAAAACCAAAAACAAATCGATGCTTTAGTGTTTATATGCTTAAATGTTTTGATGATTTACTTCTTCATCTCACTATGCACAGTATGGGTTTTACAAAATTTGCAATGTTTTTTCATTGATAGTTTTTCTTTGATCTTCTTCTTATTTCTACCAGTGTAATAATTAATTCCTTTACACTCATTACATCTCATCTTTACCAAATTTTCATTAGCCATATATTTATTTATATTGTTAAAATTGTTATATTGTTAAATTGTTAAACTGAGACCATATTATAAAATAATCAAATACCAAGTTACACAAAACAAACAAAGTTCAATAAACATTTTTCCAATAATCAGATCAGTTTGAATATTGATTACTGAAATTTGTTTGGACACTTGTGTCTTGTGCCTTGTGTATTTCTCACGTGGTGAGCCACGTGATTATGAGCTTGTTTGCGTGTTCGCGTAAAATAATCTGCTTGAACAAATTATCACGCGACTCGAGTAAAATTATTCGCAAAGCTCATAATTTTACGTGGGCCGGGACGGATTTGAACCGCCGTAGACCGAAGTCGTCAGATTTACAGTCTGATGCATTTGACCGCTCTGCCACCGACCCAATACTCGCGCTAATAAAAAGCGCTCAAATTTTCAATATTCAATTTCTAATTTCTAATCAAATCTCAATGATATAATTTTAAAATTCGAAATTTATTAATTTTAAATTGAATTTAAATTTAAAATTTAAAATTTAAAATTCTAATACTGAGCCACCTGTCGGGCTCGAACCGACGACCTACTGTTTACAAAACAGTTGCTCTACCAACTGAGCTAAGGTGGCATGATTATTTTTTTTACAATAAACGTTTTTTCAAATGACCCTCTCTATGTTCTGCTCTACCAACTGCCTGCCCTGTAGTCCCGGTACTTCAGGGAGCTAAGGTGGCATGATTATTTTTTTACAATAAACGTTTTTTCAAATGACCCTCTCTATGTTCTGCTCTACCAACTGCCTGCCCTGTAGTCCCAGTACTTCAGGGAGCTAAGACAAGCATGATTTTCCTATTCTAATATTATTTTAGAAAATTTGCAATACTGAGCCCAAAAATAATCAACTTCCCAATATGTGCTCTTGCATACACTTGCTTACTAATAATCCCAAAGGGAGGATTGAACTCCCGACCTCACCCTTACCATGCCTGCCCGCAAATGCTTGAGCCCAGAGGGAGGATTGAACTCCCGACCTCACCCTTACCATGGGTGCGTTCTACCACTGAACTATCTGGGCATTAGGCGAAAGCAGGCGGGGGTGCGTTCTACCACTGAGCTATCTAGGCTTAAATGATGAAAAAATTATCTTGCCATGATTTTCCGATTCCGCCTCAAGCAATAACCCAGATATAAAACTATTTTCTCAATCTTCTCAACTTAGTCTTAACTGTTAAATTCTGTGGATTCAATTTGAGAACCTGTCCATAACACGCTTCAGCATCTTGATTTTTGTTCTGACTTATATAATAATCCCCCAATCTCTCATAAGCCTCTATATCACGAGGATCTCCGGCAATTCTTTCAATCAAAGCTTCTTCAAGTTCTTTCCTTACTTTATCTGGATAAACAGCTTTTTTACTAACCATAGCTCCCTCTAAATATTCTCTTTTTTTTCTCTTAACTTCTTTTTTACGCTCTCTCATTTCTTCCTGCTCTTTTTTACTAAGCTGTATATCTACTTTTCTAACATCAGGCATTATCTTCTTTTTCTTAGCTTTCTTTTCTTCAATAAATTTATCTTTAGCTGCCTTAACTTCCGTTTTTTTCATTTTCAGTGCCCTTAGCTTATTTTCATTCCAATTATGAAATTTCAAAGAAAAAACCTTAAACCAATGTGATACCCTTTCTAAAAGATGAATAGTTTTGGACTTTAAGCTAACAACTAACTTATTATCTTTTTCTTTGTCATTTTCCAAAAACCTCTTTTCTACCTCTAATGATTTTCTAGATATCAAAAAAATAATTAATGCTAAACTAACAACTATTATTACCGGCGGCAACACAAAATACAAATCAAACATTTATTTAATTTATTTTTACTTCTTAATTGTTACTATACTACTATCTGCTTCCATCTTGACTTTCATATCCTTTGTAATAGCATTCACTTCAATAATAACACCCTTTCCTTTTTCAGTCGCTATAGAGCTTCCCACCTCAGGCATATCCTTGAGCATTTCTCTATATTGTCCTGACTCATAAGATAGGCAGCACTTGAGTCTACCGCAAATTCCAGAAATTCTATCTGACCCTCTTTGAGCTACTTGTTGAATTTTAGCCATCTCCGTAGAGATGCTGGGTATTTCACCCAAAAATTTAACGCAACAAAGCTCTTTTCCACAAACACCACAACCTCCCAATTTCCTAGCCTCATCTCTTGATCCAATCTGGTGCATTCGCACAGATCTATGCAATATTCTTGATAAATTTTTTACTAACTGCCTAAAATCAACCCTACCATCAGCGATAAATGAAACTATAACAGTTCCCTTTCCCAAAGTTATACAAGCATCCACAAACTTCATTCCCAAGTCCATTCTCTTAGCTTCCTTACGACACATATTCAAAATTTCATCTTTTTTCTGAAGGTTTTTCTCATAATTCTTAATATCCTTAGGGGTGGCCTTTCTAGTTGCGATAAACTCTTCATCAACTGCATCACTTTGAGACTCGTTTACCTCCTCACTGGACTCCTTTCTTACAGATCCAATAATACTTCCAGCTTCATTTTCAACTATAACCTTATCGCCTTTTTCTAGCTTTATCTTGCTAGAACAAAGCTCCTGATCTCCCCATCCATGCAAACTAACTAGATACTTGTACATAAGCTAAATTTATAATCTGATGTATTACTATTTCTTTATCAAAAACAACTCTTACAGCTCAAATCTAGCAAAATCTCCAATTTGAATATTCTCCCCTATTTTTCCGATCTTGTCCGTAATAAGTTCTCCGACTGTTAGGTCAGGATTTTTAACAAAAGCCTGCGTCATAAGAGCATTCTCTTCTCTAAATTTCTTCTCCTTGCCTTCCATTATCTTATCCATGATCTCAGCTGGCTTGCCCTCTTCTTCAAGCTGATTTTTCCAAATATCTATTTCCTTCCCTACGATTTCACTTGGCACATCTTCTGGATTCAAAAATTGAGAATCTGTAGCGCTTATGTGCATAGCTATATCTTTAGCCAGTTCCTGAAACTCCTCATTACGGGCTACGAAATCGGTTTCACAGTAAAGCTTCACCATAGCACCCAGCTTTCCGTTAGAATGAACGTAGGATGCAACAATTCCTTCTTTAGCTTCTCTATCTGATTTTTTAAGAGCCTTGTCTTGACCCTTTTTTCGAAGAATTTCTATAGCTTTCTCTTCATTTCCGCCAGTTTCATCTAGCGCTTTTTTAACGTCCACAACCCCCGCACCAGTTTGCTCTCTTATTTTTTTTATTTGTTCCAACATAATATTTGGTTCTCAACTCACTGTTTTTGGTTCATGGATTTTATTTTGATAATTAACCCATACTGTGAACTACAAACTGTGAATTATGAACTATGAACTATTTGATTATTGCGCCACCAATATATTCCAATATCAACTTAATGGAACTTACAGCATCATCATTGGCTGGTATTGGATAGTTTACCTTTTCAGGATTAACATTTGTATCAACAATAGCTATTACGGGAATATTGGCACTTCTTGCTTCTTTAAGAGCAATCTCATCTGTTTTTATATCAGAGATAAAGACAGCTCCAGGAAGTTCTGTCATATTTTTAATACCACCCATTTTTCTCTCAAGCTTTTCCAATTCTTCTGTTTTTTTAAGTTTTTCCAGTTTAGTATATTTATCAAAACCACCAGTCTCAAGTTTCTCCTGAGAATCTTTCAAGTATTTAGCTCTTTTTTTGATAACTTCGAAATTAGTAAAAGTACCTCCTAGCCATCTCTCAGTAATATGCAACATTTCAGTCTCCTCAGCAGCACTCTTTATCATGAGTTTGGCTTGTTTTTTCGTTCCAACAAATAATATTTTCTTATCTTCTGATACTATTTTTCTAATAAAATTCAAAGCTTTTTCCAGCTCTATTTGTGTTTTCTCTAGGTCAATTATATTAATCCCTCTCTTAACTCCAAATATATACCTTTCCATTCTTGGATCTTTACGAGACTTGCTGTGACCAAAATGAGCACCAGCTTTGAGCAACTTTTCCATTTCAACATCTGCGCTAGAAAAGCTTAATTTAAACTTCTTCATAACATCTGATTTTTTAGCAACTTCTTTTTCTTTTTCCGAAGTTACTTCAACTTTTTTCTCTTTCTTCATATTTTCCTTTATTATTATCTTCTGTTTTTTCAACTAATTATTTTTTGACTCTTTTTACCTAGCTAAATTGACAATAAATCGAAATAGCCAGACAGGAACGAGTCTAGAAAAAACATGTTTATTTTTTGAATCTTAGCATAGAAAATTCAAAATTTAATGCCAGAAAGGCACATGAAACAGTATATCAGATACCAAGCACTTGTCAATTATTTTTTTATATGATACTATTTCTCAGTATTAAAGTATAAATTTATAAATTACCGATCGACTAGATTTTAATCGTTAACAATCGAATAGGATTTGTGAATATTCGAGATAAAAATTAGCGTAGATTCGGGACTTAAATCATCATATGAAAAAAGATATTCATCCAAAATATTACTCTGATTCAAAAATAACATGTGCTTGCGGAGCAGTTTTAGAAACAGGGTCTACTCAAAAAGATATTGAAGTTGAAATTTGCTCAAATTGTCATCCCTTTTTTACAGGTGACAAGAAAGTAATCGATACTGCTGGACGAGTAGAAAGATTTAAACAACTAGCTGCTAAGTCTGCAGAAAAAAAAGAAGCTGCTAAAAATAACAAATCCAAGAAAAAAGATGACAAGAAAGAATCTCAGAAAAAAAGCAAAGATCTGAAATCATTGAAAAAATAGTTACCAAAAATATCCAAAAAACATCCGCCTCAAGCGGATTTTTTTTGTTTGAAAATTCTTTGACAAAATGATTTTTTGCAACTAATCTATTCTACAGTCCTTAAACAATTAAAGAGGAGGTGGTTGTCATGAAGCATGGAGCAAATGTCACTTTGCTTACCTGTCAGATAGGTAGAGAAGACAGGAGATTTTGGATTTTTATTTATTCAGGAGTTTGACAAGGAAACACGGTCACTCACAAGTGATGTGTTAAAAATTGAAAAAGTAAAAGGAGATAAGAAATGAAAAAGATTCTGATGTTATTGGTGGGTTGTTTTTTGGCTTTTGGATTTTTTACTGCTCAAGCAGAAACATTGAGTTTCCCAATGGAATACACCAACCCATATGAGCTTCCGCAGCCTCCAGTCGATTATACACACAATGGAACAAGCTATACGCTTAATAATTTACTCATCACGCAAATTTCAAGTAGTGGATGGTATGTACTTTATTATTTTAATTTTCGCATTGGAAATGCCACTATATCATTTGGATGCCCCGAAAACTGCCATGCAAGCTTGCGTCCAGAAGAGTGGTTTTATTCTTACAGTTTTGGAACTACTAATCCTGTAGTGTTTCAAGCCCCAACATTAATGTTGACAGGTTCTCGGGGATTTTATTTGAATGAAGTTATTTACGCCACCTTTCCGATTTATGATACTGATGGCACAACAATAATTCGCGAAGCAGATACGCCTATCAAAACTCTCACTGTATCCAATAGTCCTGCAACCGGTGGACATGCTATTAGTTATCCTGATCCTTACCAAATCTACTGCCCTTATGATGCGGGGGAGGATGATTGTGAGGAGATTCTTCAAACCGATACAACTATCTCTCTTGAGACTACGGCTAACACAGGCTACGCGTTTTCACACTGGGTCTTAAATCAAGGCGGAAGTCAATCTACCTACACAAGCGATATGATTGCGGTGACTATGGATGAGGATGCGGAGTTGGAGGCGGTGTATGTTCCGGTGTTGGAATTTCCGCTTTCTGGCTATATATCTACAACTGTGCCAATCACGGCAGTTATGGATCATTCGCTAACGGGCGGTTTTTATACTGCAGATGGTAGGAACAGTGAAATTAAAGCATTTAACGACTTGATTGCAGATGGAACGGAGCACTCTTATGGTGGAAATGTTTATTGCTATGACACCGCGGAAACAAATCCATTCCTCGGGTTAAATTATTCTTATGGTAGCGAAATTTGCTACGACGAACATCCAGGATTTGATTTTGCCGTAGCTAATGGAACTGATGTACTAGCACCGTTTGCGGGAAAGCTCTATTGGGCAACAACTGATCTAGTCAATGGAAATCCAAGTACATATGGAACATTCTATATTGACCACGAAAATGGGTACACCACCTGGTTTCTGCATTGTAGTGGATTAACTTCAGCCGTTGCCACTGAAGTAACTCAAGATGGATACGCTGTGGTAGCAAGAGGTGACCATATCGCTGAATCTAGCGATAAAGGGTCTTCTGGCAGCTATCATCTTTATTTTGAAGTTCGTAAAGATGGCGTGGATGATGAACACGTTATCGATCCCTATGGTTGGGAATTATGGGAAGAATAAAATCTTCTTGAGGTAAATCAAAACGCTCTACGGGGAAATCTCCGTAGAGCGTTAATTATTTTTTGTAAGTATTTAATTTAAAAGTTTGAAGTTTGCAACTAGCGCATCAAAGATAGCTTTTGATGGCAGTTGAGTTGCTGTAATCGTGTAGCTTGTACTATCTTTAAAAATTTTCACAAGGTAAACTTTCCCTCTGGAATCATTTTTTGTGTATACAATAGCTTTGTTGTTATTGATTTTTAATTCTTTTTCAATAGTCACCTCTGATTTATTTTGAGAAATAAACTCTTCTAGGGATGAGAAGTTGGCGTTTATGGAAAAAGTTGCCTTTTGTATTTCTCCTGGAACGTTTGACCATAAATAGAGATTTTCTTTTTCTATTTGATCATTGCAATCATCAATATCTCTATTTACCGGAGCGCCAAGTCTCCAAGTGTCAGGATATTTAAATTCATAACCATTTTTTTCATTTCTGCAAGTTTTCCAATCGCTTGTGTCAATTTCTTCTTTGTTAACTATTTCCTCATTTTCATTCTCTACTTCTTCTTGATTCTGCACATCTTCTTTTGCATTGTTCTGATTTCCTGTTTCTTGTTCTTCGTTTTGTTTTTGGTCTCTATTATTTATTTGCTGATTAGGAGTTATCTTTACCATCTCAATAGTCTCATTCGGATCGCTAATCGGTTGGCTTTTTAAAAAAGCGAAGCCAAAAATTCCGGCGATTAAGATAATTATGGCTGTGCCTAGAGTGGTTGATATTTTCTTGTTTATCATTTTTTGTTTTTTTATTAAGGTCTTTTGTAAAATAATTATAACACAAAAAAACATTTAAAAAAACTGTTTTTTGTCCACGTGAGACTGACTGGAGGTTTTTAAAAATATTATAACGACATACTCCACTTGCCCTCAGCGGTATTAGTAAAGATTGCTATTTTCTTATCTTAAACTCACCAACTTCCAATGATCACCTTCGATTTTGGAAATCTTGAAATCAGCTCCTTCCAAAATAGTGCCCTTGGATATGCTTTCCAAACCAAATCTCAGATTGTCTACACTGATATCTTCGACATGCTCATGAAAACCATCATGAGCCATAGTAATAGTTCCAATTTCAACTTGAATCTCTGAAACTTTTTCAATATTATTTTCCTTAGCTTTTACCAAAGTAGTATCTACGATCTCTTTGGCTAATAAAAAATCATGCACGACTAAATTGTTAAATTGTTAAATTGATAAATTGTATCATATTTATTTTTTGAGTTTTTCATTTGTAAATTTTATCAAGTAATTAATCTCCTTGGGCATTTTCTCCAATTCACTCATTATATGATTATACTCTTCCTCTGCAATTAAACTTCTTATTTTTGCTTTTTGAGTCCAGTCCTGAGACTCCTTAAGTGATCCAAAGCTATATCGATAAAAATTAATCTTATCCCTTTTTCCATATCGACCAAAACCCTCCGCTATATTCGCCGACATTGAATCAATTGAGCGAACCCACTATTTACCAACTGTTTCTCTAGAAAAATAATCCCAACCAAGAACTATCTCCCAAACATAATTGCTTAAGTTAAACGAAATCCTATAAGCGCTTAAATTATTTAATTTTAAATAATTTTTATTCACAAAACAATTTAACCATATAGCAATTTAACAATTTAATTTATTCTGCAAAGCAGAATAAATTAGTGCACGGCGCACGAAATACAAGGATCATAAGCTCTTATAAAAGATCTGAGTTTTTGAGTTCTTTTCTTTTCTGGCAAATCCATAACATCAGGAAGAAAAGCTTTTATATCATCCTCAAGGTGAGATAAGGTTTGCGCTGTTGGTGTTATAATATTTACATTTTTTATATACCCATTTTCATCGATATCAGTGTGATAATAAAGAGTACCTCTGGGCGCCTCTATTCCAGCCACTGCAGTACCTTCCTTCACTTTGTATTCCTTGGTTAAGGCATTTTCCAATTGAGATTCCTCCAATAGCTTCAATATTTTTATAGACTCTTCAGTAGCGTGTATAACTTCTACCATCTGATAAATTATATTATGAAATGGATTGTAGTCTGGTAACTTGTATCCTAGAGAATCAAAAAACTCTTCAGCCTTGGGATTCAATTTTTTTCTATTATTATTTATACGCGCAATAGCTCCCACCATATAACTAGTCTTTCCGTCAGATTCAACTCTTTTTACAATCTCCCTAGGACGCTGAAGCTCGTTAAAATTATTTTCAAAATCCTCTACTTTTATATGCAATCCTTTGTTGGACTTTACGTCACCTTCATAAATAGAATAATCTCTGCCATTATCCAGAGAGACATATTCTGTCTCCCTTTCAAATTCAGGGATTTTAAATTTAGAGAAAAATTCACCCAACTCCAAAGATATATCGATCGCTTTTTCACTCTTGTCCAGAAGCTCTTTTATATCCTTTCTATTAGGAACTTTTTTGAATCCGCCAACTTCATTAGTAAGAGGATGCACCACTCTTCCACCGATAATCCTGACTATATCCATTCCGTACTCTCTCATCTGGATAGCTTTTTTGGTCTCCTTTGGATATTTTTCAATTACCTTCATATCATTGTCGATATCGAGAAGGTCTGCCAAAGAAAGAAAAAATAAATGCAAAGAATGAGAGTGTATTATTTGCCCCAACTCCATCAACTTTCTAAGAAGTAACGCCTCTTGAGAAACCTCTATCCCCATGGCTTTTTCAATTGACTTAATGGCTGTTAAATTGTGCACAACTGGACATATTCCACAGATTCTCTGGGCTATCACTGGCATATCTTTATAATGCCTCCCTACAAGAATACCTTCTATCAGACGAACACCTTCTTTTACCTCTAATTTAGCCGATTTGACATCACCCTTGAGAACACTAGCCATAAAACCGGCATGCCCTTCCATTTTGTTTATATGATTTATTTTTATTTGCATAATTTATTGCCTACGAAGTACGAATTTTACCTGCCCGCAAAGCTTTGCTTGCATTGCAGACGGGCGAAACTACGAAATCACTAATTATTTTATATTTACGATTCTTTTAAATTTGACACCTTCTCTTGTAAAATTAATCAATAATCCTAATTTTAGATCAGTTGCTCTTAAGTAAGAATAAATCTGATTTATATTTCTTTTGGAAAAACCATTTCCTTGTTTCAACTCTAACACTATGATATCTTCGTATAAAAAATCCAATATATATTCACCTACTTCTTCGCCATTCATATTTACTTTCAATCTTAGCTGTTTTTTAAATTTCTTTTTGTTTTTCTTAAAAACTCCAGCTACTGCTTTTTGATAAAACTTTTCTTTATGCCCAAATCCAATTTTATCCCAAATATCATACATCATCCCTACAATTTCATAGGTTTCATCAGCATAGATTATATCTTTGTTTGTTTTCATAAATACAAATTCGTAGTTTCGTAAAATTCGTAATTCGTAGAGACATTACTTATCATTCGCCTCTTCAATACTATCTCTTAACCCATAAATTTCACTTATATTGTCAAACTCTTCATCACTGATCATGTTTTTAAGAGTAGTTCGCATAGCTTTCACATTTCCTTTTGGACGAAGTCCACGACAACCCTGACAAGTCATCCTCGCTGTCGGGCACACAGCGTCGCAACCTCCTTGGATCATCGGGCCGAAACAAGGCTTATTGTCTAGCAGCAAACATCTATTTCCTTTGGCTTTGCATTCTACGCAAACCGGCTGATCTGGTCGATCAGGAATCTTTCCTTCAAGGAGTGATGGAAAATACAAGAGAAATTCTTCAGCTGTAATTGGGCATCCTGGAAAAGTAAAGTCAACTTTTACAAAATTATCCACTTCTTTTATCTCCCTGTTTTCTATGCCTTGTATACTTTTATACACATGTTTTATGGTATTTGCACCCTCTTGATAATTTTTTATTTCCGGAACCCCTCCCATCGCGGCACAGTTTCCCAGAACTACCAAGATATCACTTCTTTTGCGAAGCGCTTTTAGTGTCTTTATATTCTCTTCAGTAATAGGTGTTCCTTCAATTATTCCTATATCCAATTTTTCTCCACTGTCCTCCTCATCTTCAAGCAATCTAAAATCAACCATTTCCACTTTTTCCATAATCTCCAAGAATTTTTCTCCCAAATCCAGAAGAGCAAACTGACAACCCTCACAGGAAGTCAGACTCACTATGGCAATTTTAGGTTTTGATTTTGATTTCTTTGTTTTTAATTTACCTTCCTTTTTCATTTTATTTTATATTTTTTAAATATTCACTTTATAAATTCTATCATAGTTCGAAGATTTATAAAAATGCTTAATTTGTATCAGATTATATGCTGCAAAAAGAAATGGCCATGGATTAATATTAAATCTAGGCCATTTTATTTACACTTAGAGAACTAATTGTGCAGAGTTAAGTCATCAGCGCAAAACCCTCCCTTTCAAAAGATTGTATCGCAATATGAACAGGCACACCTTCCCACACAGCTCTCTTTGGAGCATACCACCAAGGCACTGTTTTTTTACTGCCTATTCTACGATAAAATATTTTTTTTGGTATAGGTCCGATGTTTTCATCTCTAGCGGGAAGTTTGCAATATTCTTCCCATAAAACATCAGCAAGATTATTCACGACTTTCCTACAATGCTTTCTGCAGGATTTATTGGCAATCAAAATTAATACCCTTTCTGTTAATCGCAGATTATACACCTTATCTAATATTGGCCAAGGAAACCTCACCAAAAAATCGCAATCCTCGCTACAAAACCTGAGGTCAATTATCCATTTTCGAGAACCATCAGCCAATGAGTATGCTACAAAATCTTCAAGTTTTTTTGCCATCTCAAGCACGCCCCTATTTCCCCTACAAAAATGTAGCCCACAATAAAGCTCCTCTAGTTTCTTAGCTTCTCTGGGCAGTATCTTTTTGCAAAAAACTCTATTTATTTCTGATGTTTTGTATGTTAAAGACATATCTCCCTCCTTTTTTTTCTCCAAATTAATCAAGGAACTCACCTTCAACTACTGCAATTTTACAACTTATCCTGCTTTTGTCAAAAGATAGAAGTGCATAGGAAAAAAAATTATTTTTTGCTACACTTAAAAATATGAAAGTTTTTAAATTACCCATTAAAAGTAAGCATGTCCTACTTTCTCTTGGCGCAGAGTCTGCAGGAAATTTTTCAATTTTCAAAAATGAAAAAGTTTTTTACTTTGATAATTTTGGAGACTTATTAGAAGCAGAAAAGTTTATTATCTTCAAAAAAGAAATCTTAAGTTTCCTAAAAAAAGAGAAATTAAGACCCTCTGTAATTATAACCGATCTTCACCCCGACTATGTTACTACTATCCTAGGCAGCGAATTTTCCAAAAAATTTAAAGCCAAGCATATAAAAGTTCAACATCATCACGCTCATATCTGTTCCCAGCTTCCATTGTGTAAACTGCAAACTGTAAACTGTAAACTGTATGGAATTGCTCTCGACGGAACAGGTTACGGCACAGACAAAAAGATTTGGGGCGGAGAAGTTTTCAAAATCTCTAATTCATCTAATTATCTAATTCCTAATCAAATCCCAAACTCTAAATTACAAATTTCAAATAAATTCAAAATTCATCGAATAGGACATTTAGAAAACCAAACGCTAATTGGCGGTGATTTAGCAATTCGCGAGCCGACTAGAGTTTTGATATCTGTTTTGAGTAAGTTTCTTTCCAAAAAAAAGGTTTATTTACAAGTAAAAAAACACTACAGCAAAAATGAATTCGAGCTTCTTTGGAACCAAATGCAAGATGGATTTAATTGCATCGAAACTTCCAGCGCCGGCCGCATTCTCGATGCCGTCTCAGTACTGCTTGGCTTTAGTGAAAATGAAAGAAAAGAAAAACACGGAGCTACGTATTTATTGGAAAAAAATTCCACCAAACCTTATAGGGACTTGCGTCCCAAGTTACAGATTTCAAGCCACAAGTCACCATCAAATTCCAAAATTCAAAATTCAAAATATATTTTAGACACAACTCACTTATTTAAATACTTACTTAAGTACATACCTATGAACGTTCATAGGAACGTTCATAGAGATCCTCGGAGACTAGCTGCTACTGCTCAGCTTTATATTGCAGAGGGCATGCATGAAATTATCAAGAAACACCTAAGAGCTAATGAAGCTAATAAGCTAAAAGCTAAAAGCTATTTATCCGGCGGCCTCTCCGAAAACACTATAATCAAAAAATATTTTATTTCTCAAGGACTCATCACTTCAAAAGAAAAATCCCTTATCGCACGAGGCGACAAAGGGATTAGTGTTGGGCAAATTATTTACTATCTGCAAAACAAAAAATAAACATCTAGATTATTAAAAGTCTTATCTGTTATTTTAATTAGCGTTATTTATGTTTTTGCTAATATATATTCAATTGTCATTCTGGAAAGCATAATTTCTCAACGAATTTATGAGTCGTAAGAAATGTGTCTTTTCAGAATCTTCATTTATTTTTTAGGTATAAATATTATAAGTATGAGATTCTGAATACCCGCGGGCCGGCCCGCGGGAATGATTTTCCAGAATGACATAAAATATAAACAACGCTTTATAATCTAACACCTTATCCTGTGAAACTTAAGCGAAATTCTAGATAGATTTATCAAAAAACTTTTAGCAAATTCTAGGTATCAACTTTCCTCTCGGCATCTCTATCTTTCTCTTCCCGCCAAGATCAGTTTCTACAAATACCCCTACTTCTTTTTTGGTTTTTGCTTTTTTTGCCCGACCAATAACTTTCGCTTCTTTGTTGAATTTTTGAAGTTCTCGTAGAACCTTATCCACATTTCTTGGAGAAACTGATGCGATAAACCTACCTTCACTAGCTAGTGAAAATTTATCCAGCCCCAAAAGCTCCGTAACAGCCACCACTTCTTTCTTGTAGGGCAAGGTTTTTTCATCCATAGTTATCTGCGATCCACTTTTTTCCGCCATCTCAACCAAATTTGCAGCCAACCCTCCCCTAGTTGGATCCTTGCAAGCATTTAATAGTTTACCTACTTTTTCTATTTCTTTGTTGAGTGCCTTAGAATCAGTTTTGATATTTGTCTTATAATTAAACCTATAAGCCAACAGTGCTACAGCATGCTCTCCCAGATCGCCAGAAGAAATTATATAATCATTATTTTTTATTCCCCTGTTCTCCACAACCTTTTGCGTGAGTCCTACTCCGGCAGTCGTAATCTCTATTTTATCAATTTTCCCTTTTTCAGTAACCTTGGTGTCCCCTGTTACGACAGGCACACCTGATTCCCTGGAAACTTTATGAATAGACTTGAGAATTTTTTCAAAATCTTTCCTTGGAAATCCCTCTTCAATTACTATGCTCAGCGATACACCGATAGGCTCGGCTCCCATCATGCTTACATCATTAATGGTTCCACACATAGCAATTTTGCCGATATCTCCTCCCGGAAAAAATATCGGATCAATAATAAAAGCATCTGTCGTGAATACGAGTTTTGGATTTACAAAACTCGTCCTGAGCGAAGTCGAAGGACCTCCTTTTTTTCTAGAAGTTACTTTCGATGGCAGTTCAAAAACAGCCCCATCATCCCCCGTATTCTTCCACTTTCCCGTGTCCTTAACAACTTTTCTAATATCCGAAATTAGTTCTCCTGACTTTTCACCTCCCCCACCCATATCTAGAGTTATATTTTTAAATTGTTTCATTTTTATATTGTTAAATTATTAGCTAATTAAATCGCTAAAGAGTTAAATTATTACAAACTAAAAAATATAGATAGCGCAACAGTTCAACAATGCAGCAATCTAACAATTTAATTTATTCTGCCTCGCAGAATAAATTATTACAAGCTCCCTCCACCGACACCATACAAGGCCCCACTGGATTGTCCGGCGTACAAACTTTCCCAAACATCGGGCATTTCTTAGGCGAGATTATTCCCTGGATAACCTCCCCACACTTACAGCCTACTGGATCTTTTGACTTTGAAAAATCTATTTTATCTAAAACATTTTTGTATTTATTTTTAGCATCAAATTTCTGATACTTTTTTCTTATCTCCAAGCCGGAATTTTTTATAATACCAAATCCTCGCCAATCACCATCGGCTATTTCAAAAACTTCATCAATAATTTCTTGGATTTTCTTATTACCTTCTTTTTTAACTACCCGAGAATACTGATTCACAACTCGTGAATCACTATTTTCAATCTGGCAGAGTAAAAGATAAACGCCCTCCAAAACATCTCTTTCTTCAAAGCCTGTGATAACCTGTGGAGAATTTAATTTTTCATAAGGTTTTTCTCCTATAACCACACTCACATGTCCCGGATCTATAAACCCATCGATATTGACTTCTGACGAATTCAAAAGCGCTTCCATAGCGGGAAGAAAAATTTTATGCGAGGAGTAAACTGTGAGACCTTTTCTTATAGCCCATGCAGTCATCGGCGTAGTGGTTTCAAAGCCAAGGCCGAAGAAAACCAAGTCTGGATAATCTTTTTTCAATTTCAGAGCATCTTCTGTAGAATAAACATCGAAAACTTTTGCTCCTTTTTCTCTGGCCTCATCCAACGAGCCGAACCTTCCTGGAACACGAAGCATATCTCCATAAGTAGCTACTGGGATTCCAGCTAAAGCTAAACTTACAATAGCATCAATATCTTTTTGTGACGTAACACAGACCGGGCATCCTGGTCCGGTAATAAGTTTGATATTTTTCGGAAGAATTTTTCTGATTCCAAATCTGCTAATCGCTTGCGTATGAGTTCCGCAAACTTCCATCAAATTTACACTCCTTCCAATTTCAATAGCAATTTTATTTATTTTTTCTAATATTTCAATATTATCCATCTCGCTTAAATATTTCCTAAAATATTATCTAACTCTCTTTTTTGGCTTTTCTCTATTCTCTCAATAGCAAAACCGGCATGCACTATCACAAACTCACCTTTTTTTATATTATCAATCAAGGAAACATTGATCTCTTTTTCAACACCATCAAAATCAACAGTTGCCTGATTTTTGCTGTTTAGTTTAATAATTTTTCCTGGGAACGCTAAACACATGTGCTTATCTCTACGAATTACGAATTTTACGAAATTACGAACTTGTATTTAATTTTGTCATAAGCAAAATTCCAAAAAGATTCACTCGCCTTGGCGAGGTAGTCAAATCTGAGTTTATAAAGCTTCTTTTCGTAGCTTCGTAAAATTCGTAATTCGTAGATATTAATCAAAAGATATAACATCATCCTCTCCCAAATAATCTCCGGTTTGAACCTCTATGATTTCCAGATTTACTTTTCCGGGATTGGATATTTGATGTTTCTTTGACTGGGGAATGAATATGCTCTCATTAGCACCTAAAAAAGCATTTTTTCTCCCGCTAACTACCTTGGCTTTACCTTTTATGATTATCCAGTGCTCCACTCGATGATGATGCATCTGGAGATTCAACTCTTCCCCAGGATAAATAGTCAACTTTCTAACTTTGTGCCTACTACCATCAATCAATACTTCATATTTACCCCATGGACGATGTACTATTATACTATTGTCTACTTCTTTTAATTTTTTATCTTTCAATAAAGATACAACTTCTTTAACTCTCTCGCTCTCCCCCCTCTTTTGAATCAAAATGCTATCATTATTTTCTACAATTATCAAATTATCCACACCAATTGTAGCAATAAGTTTACCTGTTTCACTGTGAATAAAAGTGTTTTCTGAATCTATTTTTACATGCTGAATATCTTTATCCTTTTTTCCAGACAAAATATCTGCCAAACTATCAAACGACCCTATGTCGCTCCAGCCAAAGTCGCCCTCGAAAACAACTACTTTGTCTGATTTTTCACTCAATGCATAATCAACAGAAATTGATGGAAGCTTTTTAAATCCCTTAACGAAATCATTTAAATCTTTTTCCATAGCCTTTCCTATATCTGGAGCATAATTTTCAATTTCTCCCAAAAATGTTTTGTAGTTAAAAATATACATCCCTGAGTTCCAAACATATTTACCAGAATTTAAATAGCGTTTAGCAGTTTTCTTATCTGGCTTCTCCTTAAATTCATCTACATTGAAAAAACCATTTAATTTTTTACCTTTTTTTATATAACCATAACCCACCTCCGGAGCAGTCGGAGTAATCCCTATTGTTCCGATATTATCACCAACTTCCTTAAAAGATTTTTTTACCAGTCTCCAGTACTCCTTTTTATTGCCTATGTAGTGATCAGCTGGCAAAACGATCACGGGTGATTCTTCTGAGACCTGCATCTCACTATTGATATACTTCATAGCATAAGCTATAGCCGGAGCAGTATTCAAGCTCTCTGGTTCTGCCAAAATTTGTTCTCTCTTAAATTCAGCGCAAACTTCCTTGATCTGATTATAGACATTGAAAAAATTATTCTCATTTGAGATCAAGACAATATTTTTTACAGGCATTATTTTTTGCATTCTCAAAAAAGTTTCCTGAAGAAGTGATTTATCGCTATACAGATTTAAAAACTGCTTTGGATAGTTTTTTCTTGATAGTGGCCAAAGCCTGGTTCCTGATCCTCCACAAAGTATAATACTATGCATATTTTTTTAATAACTTACGCAATTATCCTCGCCATTCGAGTCATTCGAGTTGGATTCGAGTATTGGAGTCAATTTAAATATTCATAAATGCGACTCCAATTACCTGCCCGAAATGCCACCTAGCTAGACTCTGTTGATTATTATAATTTGATAAAATCAATAGGAGTCATAGGAAGTGGTGTCGTGTCTCGTGGCAGGCGGGCGAATGGACACTCGAATAACCCGAATGAACTATTTACGCAAGCTATAGTTTAAATTATTATTTTTCCTTTAAAACCTTAGCTATTTTTTCTGCACAAAGATCCCATGAAAATCTCTGTATATTTTCATATCCTGCTTTTACTATATCTTTTCTAAACTTCTCTTCTGAAATTATCTTATAAGTAAAGTCGGCAATTTTTTCATGCTTATCGGGATCTACCAAAAATGGTCTCATGTATTGACCAACAACCTCTGGGATTGAAGAGTTATTTGCGACAACCACAGGGACTCCTATACTTTGCGCTTCAAGAATTGGCAAACCAAAACCTTCATAAAAAGTGGGAAACAAAAAAACATCTGCGTGCTTAAGAAGTTTCCACTTATCTTGACTTTCAACATAGCCTGTTAGTACTATATCATCTTTGTATTCACTGGCATCGGCTTTTTTTACTATATCTTCATATCCATAGCCCAGTCCTCCAGCCAATACTAGCTTATGAGGGATGTTATATTTTTTCTTCAATATTTCAAAAGATTTTATTATTCCTATTGTGTTTTTTCGAAGCTCTATTCTACCTATAAAAAGAAGGAACTTAGAATTTCTCACTTTAAACCTAGATTTTATTTTACCTTTTATTTTTTTTATATCCGGAAACTCTCTTTCGTAACCTTCATAAATAACATCTATCTTTCCCTTAGGAACATCGTAAAGTCTAATAAGGTCCTGTTTTGTGTTCTCAGAAACAGCAATTACTTTTTTAGATTTTTTACAAGATCTTTTTATACTCCAGCGCATATAAATCCTATCCCAAAGAGAATAAGCTTCTGGTAAAAATTCATATTCAAGTCCATGCACAACTACTACAGTTTTTGTAACATAACTATAAGGAACTATGTGCGCTGGTATAAAAAGCGTATCAACTGGATTAAAAAGTAGCTCCAAAGCTAAGCCCACCTGAGTCCAAAGCCTTGGCCAGGCTAAAACTTTAACCTTCCACTTCTTTGGAATTTCAAAGCCATATTTTTCAGGGCTAAGACTTTCTGGCCTTAAATACAAAACCACTTTTTCATCACTAAGCTTATCTCGTAAATGCTTTAAAACCTGAAAACTATATTCTTCTATTCCTGTCTTCTTTTTTAAAAATGCTCTTGAGGCATCAATTCCAATAGTCATATTTTCTAAAAATATTATTTTCCACTCATCAAAGTTTTTTTATACACATCCAGGTTATCGAGGGCTTTACCTGTACCCTTCGCTACGCAAAACAAAGGATTGTCCGCTACATAGCAAGGGACATCTATGGTTTTTGCAATGAGTTTATCAAGATGTTTCAGCAAGGCTCCTCCTCCAGAAAGAATCATCCCCTTATCTATTATGTCAGCTGCTAACTCCGGAGGGGTATCCTGAAGAACTCTTTTAATAGCATTAATAACATCACGAAGCTCATCCTGCAAAGCTTCTGTAACCTCATTAGAAGAAATCCTAATTGTCTTGGGAAGTCTTCCACTAAGGTCCCTTCCTTTAATCTCCATATGATCTTCTTTGACTTGAGCAACAGCCGATCCTATTTTTATTTTTATATTCTCTGCGGTCCTATCACCTATTGAAAGGCCATGTTTTCTTTTTACATAATCAACAATCGCACTATCAAATTTATTCCCTCCAACTCTTGCACTATAGGCTGAAACTATCCCTCCCAATGAGATAACAGCGACCTCGCTTGTGCCTCCGCCAATATCAATAATCATACTTCCCTGTGGGCTATGAATTGGTATCTCCGCCCCAATTGCAGCCAATATAGGCTCTTTTACAACATAAGCGGCTTTGGCTCCGGCCTTTATCGCCGCGTCAATCACTGCTCTTTTTTCTGTAGAAGTAATTCCCGCAGGTACTGAAATCATAACTTCTGGGCGAATAAGTCTAATTTTACCGCTAACCTTACTGATAAAATATTTAAGCATCGCTTCAGTTACGCGGTAATCAGCAATAACGCCGTCCTTAAGAGGCTTAGTGGCCACAATAGTGTCAGGAGTCCTCCCCAACATCTCCTTAGCTTCATTCCCCACAGCCAAAACTTTATTATCTATAAGAGAAACTGCCACAACAGAAGGCTCATTAGCGACAATCCCTTTTCCAGGTATAAAAACCAAAGTATTCGCGGTTCCTAAATCTATTCCTATTTTTTTTACTAACATAAATTTAAATATCTAATGGACTCTTAATATTTCTCAAAGTTGGATTAGTTACTTTTGTATAAATTTGCGTTGTTCTAATATTAGCATGTCCCAATAATTCTTGTACATAGCGCACTTCTACGCCATTTTCCAAAAGATGCGTCGCAAAACTATGTCGCAATGAATGAAAAGTGGCTTCTTTCTGCATACCTGATTTTTTCAGCGCCTGAGTAAAAACCTTTTGCGCTGTCCTTTCAGTTAATTTTCCTCCCCGCTCACTCGCAAAGACAAAGTCGTTGCTATTTTTTCCACCAATAAATTTCTCGACTTTATCTTTTAATTTTTCCGGAAAAACCGTAATTCGATCCTTACCTCCTTTTGCTCTTTTGACATGAATAATTAATTCGTCAGTATTTATGTCCTTAACTTTTAAATGGGTAATCTCACTCACTCGCAGTCCTCCCGCATAAGCCAAAGATATTATTAAATGATGTTTTTCGTTGTTGATATTTTTTAAAACCGACTGGATGTCCTCACGGGAAAGTACGACTGGCAATCTGCTGGGAGTTTTTGCAAACTTGATGTCTATTTTACTTCGATATTTTAAAACATTCCAGCAAAAAAAATTGATTGCTTGCAAATTTTGGTTAGTTGTTTGAGATGATTTGCCCTCATTAATCTTGGATAATAAGTATCGCTTGATACAATCAACATCCACTCCATTGAAATCATTATCTTTAAACTTTAAATATTCTGTCACGCAGGCAACGTAACTCTTAATAGTTTTGGGACTATAGTTTCTGAGTTTTAATTCGTTTTTTAATTTTTCTAAATAAACATCCACTTATTTTATTGTATATAATTTATTTATTGTATATAATATAAACATTAAGCAAATTATACATAATATTCATAAAATTTACAATATTACGTATAATATACGAAAACACTTCGTATATAAACGAGTTATACGCAATTCAAAAAATATTTTTCTAAGAGACAAAAGAACGATAGGCTTTCTAAAAAGGGGAATAAATTTGATTTTTTCTAAAACAAAAGAGGGGGATAATATTGTGTTTTCTCCACTCCGTTCCGAAAACGATTATTTATAAATTGAAAAGAAGAACAAAACTTATATAATGATGATAATTTAACTAATAATATGGTGGTAAATATGGATAATAACAAACTAAAACAACTCGTTGAAAAAGTCTTAAAAAAAGATGAAAGACT
>Ga0136600_1000087_pt1 | contig 50262 bp, 38 predicted proteins | sample AntRauMFilla2698_FD_104634 | JGI IMG/M metagenome (GOLD analysis project Ga0136600, IMG submission 104634) | Saline lake microbial communities from Rauer Islands, Antarctica - Metagenome Filla 2 #698 | ecosystem: Environmental > Aquatic > Non-marine Saline and Alkaline > Saline | place...
AGTTTGATGTATGCATTGCTTCTATTACATTAAGCGGAAATTAAAAGAGTTCTATGAGCAAAGGCATTTTAGTTTATTATTGAGCGCGACTTCAAATACTGCGTATAAATAAAATATATACTCAGTTCTGGTTAATTTCTCGTTACTCGTTCAACTCCGCTCGTCATCTACAGGATTCTCCCCAAACTTCGAAGGCACCCAGTTCATTTCTGATATTGGAGGGCGTTCATATTCGGGATGTTTACTAACTTTAGGAAATTCGATGGGTTCTGGCGTTAGATCTTCATAGTCAACTTGGTCCAGCAAGTGAGAAATGCAGTTTAAGCGGGCATGTCGTTTTATATCTGCATTTACTACAAACCAGGGAGATTTTTCGGTGTCAGTATGTTTAAACATTTCATCTTTGGCCCGTGAATAATCAACCCATCGCGTACGTGCTTCTACATCCATAGGGCTTAATTTCCAGCGCTTCATAGGGTCTTCATTCCTGGCAATGAATCGCTTCTTTTGTTCTTTATCACTAATAGCGAACCAGTACTTGATGAGTATTATCCCTGAACTTATAATCATCTCTTCGAATTGTGGACAAGTGCGAAGAAATTCATGATACTCTGCATCTGTACAAAAACCCATCACCTTTTCTACTCCAGCCCTATTATACCAACTACGATCAAATAGTACCATTTCTCCAGCCGTTGGTAACTGACTTATATAACGCTGGAAATACCACTGATTTTGTTCTTTTTCTGTAGGCTTCTGCAGCGCAACTACTCGCACCGTTCTAGGGTTTAAAGGCTCAGTAATCCTTTTTATAACTCCTCCTTTACCAGCTGCATCACGTCCTTCAAAAATGACACAAACCTTTAGGCCCTTCTCTTTAATCCAATACTGTAGCTTAAGCAATTCTGCCTGGAGTTTTGCTATTTCGTCCTCGTAAACATCTTTATCGAGTATATTATCTTCGTTATACATGCCATCAATTTTTACTATGAGTACCAAAATTATTGATTTGCCATTATCAGGAATTGAGACATCAGGAACAAACTGAAATCACTTTATACTTGCGGAATGTATTCTTAGCTTGGTTGTGTATGAAAACGACTAAAACCAATCCCGATATACCCATCATTTTTGAAGACAATCACCTACTTGTGATCGATAAACCTGCCGGAGTTCTTTCTCAGGAAGATCACACCGGCGACCCAGACGTTCTGAATCTTTGCAAGGCATATATCAAAAAAGAATACAACAAACCCGGAAATGTATATATGGGGTTGGTTCACCGCCTCGACCGACCTGTAAGCGGGGTGATGGTACTGGCAAAAACATCCAAAGCGGCTTCACGTCTGTCCTATCAAATCAGGAAGCGAACCATGAAAAAGACCTACTGGGCACTGGTGCATGGAATGTCTCCGGTGTATGGCGAACACGTGCATTTCCTGGATAAAGACAATCGCACAAACATCGTTAAAGCGTACAAATCGCCAAAGGGAAATGCTAAGGAGTCGCGATTAAATTTCATCACCATTAAACAAAGCAAGAAGTTTAGTGTGGTAGAAGTTGATTTGATTACGGGGCGACCTCATCAAATCCGGGTGCAGTTTGCAAAGGAAGGTAATCCGCTTTGGGGAGATCATAAATACGGAAATCCTGATAAAAACTTTGGGAAAGATATTGCGCTACGTGCCGTTAAATTAGAGCTTGAACATCCTACCAAAAAAGAACTCATGACTTTCAAAGCTCCTAAACCTACCGGGCAACCCTGGAATGTATTCGAATACTAGGTGCCTCTGATATCTTACATAATGACGCTGGCTGACGAGCCTCTCATATTTTTACTTTCCGAGAAAACCAGCTCATATTTAGTTCCGGTTTCTTTTTCTGAATTTATCTTAATCTCAGAATCAATCTGATTTGAATAAGTAAGAACAAGAGTGGTTCCCAAAGTTGGACTTTCTTCTAGGACAAAGCCTTCCGGCAGACCAATGCCGTTGTCAGTGACTGACATGTGAATCTCACCCTCTTTTTGGAAGAGGTTTACGGTAATGATTCCCTTCTCTCTTCCCTCGAATGCGTATATATAAGCATTCGATACCAACTCGTTAATAATTAAGGCAAGAGGAACGGCTTGGTTCAAATTCAATTCAATCGCTTCAAGATTAGATTTTAGCTGAATGTTCTTTTCCGGATCATTGCGTTCTTTCTTAATAAAGGTGAGTAAATTTTTCAGATAATGATCAAACTGAATACTGCTGAAGTTTTTAGCCTTATAAAGCTCTTCATGAACCAAAGCCATAGACTTAACCCGCATCTGATTAGACAGCAGCACAGAGCGAACAGAATCTTCTTTTGATAGAAAACCTTCCATCTGTAGCAGTCCTGAAATCACAGCAAGGTTATTTTTTACACGGTGATGTACTTCGGATAAAAGAACTTCTTTTTCCTTGAGTAATTTCTCTAGCTTATCCCGGTAACTTCTCTGTTTTGCGATACTTTGGCTGGTACCTATCAGGTATTTGTTACCGTTTTTTTCAAGGCTTATAGCGTTAAAGAGAAAGGGTTCTCGTACGCCATCCTTTCGAATTAAATCTGCTTCAACGCTTGCCACCGGTTCATCCTGAGAGAACGCCTTTTTGATATTCTCTTGAATCCTCTTCAAGTCATCCCCTTCAAAAAAGTCTAAGGGACTCAAAGCCGCAAACTCTTCGTCGGTATATCCTTCCTTCAATGTTTCGGTTGTATGACGTTTTATGACATTCCAATCCTCATCATACATAAAGAAATTAACCGGCAATGAATTGATAATGGATTCAGTAAACTGTTGCTCCTTAATAATTTGTTGCTCAGCTAATCTTCTTTTGGTGATATTTTTAGCGGTAAGCAACCATCTGTCATTTCGTAAAATCGCATTAATTTCCAGATAAATATCCCCGCCAGAAAGCTTCAGCTTTGATTCTGTTTTAAAGCTTTCTTTATTAAGCTTATAACTTTCTTTGAGCTTAGAAGGGAAATCCCAATCCGGCAGAAGTTCATTTACCGGTTTCGAACTATCCATAGATTCAAGTTCATTAAATAATTCAGGATCATTTTTGTTGAACTCTTCAACAACCAGCGTCTTTGGATTAATAATCATCATCACATCCACAGAAGTGCTTAGAAAAGCATTGGTAACTTTCTGCTCCTGAGTTTTCTTGTGCAGTTCAATTCGTGCTTCTACCTCGCTTGCCAACACTTTTAAGGCATCAAGCTGGGAATCTGAGAGCTGCTTTGGTTCCAGCCCAAGCACACAAATGGTACCGAGGTTTTGTTGATTTTTTCTGATGTTAACCCCGGCATAGAAGCGAATTTTTGGATCTTCCGTAACAAACTCAAGCTGATTAAAACGATCATCTTTTGAAGCATCTTCAACCACCATATACTCATCTTGAGTAATCGTGGTATGGCAAAAATTATATTCTCTTGGTGTTTCCTTTACGTCATTGCCATAGTTAGCCTTCGACCAGGCTCGTTTGTCATCAATAAAGTTCAGCTTTGCAATGGGTACTTCACAAATCTGGGCAGCAAGCTTAACCAGATTATCAAACTCAACAGCTTCTTCAGTGTCTAAAACATCATAAGCTTTAAGTGTTTCTATCCGTAATTGTTCTTCAGAGAAGACAGGCTCCATATGATACCCCTTTGGGCTCTTATTATGCTATTGTTAATACCTGCGGTTAAGATAATTATTTAAGTATCCTTTTTGTCAATTATCAAGATTTTCTAATTCCAGATCTTTCAAAATCGAATCCAGATATAATTCCATGGAATCTTGAAGGGTTACCAACTCAAGAGAATCCAGGAATACCGGTTGTTGCTGAAGGGTATCGGTGGTATCAGGCTTTGGTTTCGGTTTGGGCAGATACCGGATTCCACTTAGCTGCTGCATGTTTCTCAAAATCCAATCACTTCGTTTTACCACATATTCGGATGCCGGCTTCGGCTCTATCCGCCACGGGCTTGGAAGTACGGTCGCCATTCTTGCCGCTTCTTTGGGAGTCAATTCATTTGGAGCTTTCCCATAATAGAAATCAGCTCCCTTTGCTATTCCGTACTTAGCCGGACCAAATTCTGCGATGTTAAGATATACTTCCAGAATGCGATCTTTCGTCCAAAAAATCTCTATCAAAACTGTAATCCCGGCCTCAATACCTTTTCTTAAATAGGTCTGTGCCGGGGAAAGGAAAAGGTTCTTAGCTACCTGCTGGGTGATGGTACTTGCTCCCCTAATCTTGCCCGTTCTCTCCTTCTCATCCAGCGCTTGATCGATGGCAGCCAAATCTAAGCCCCAATGTTGCCGAAACCGCTGATCTTCTGAAGCTATAACTGCCAATTTCATATAATCGGGAAGCTGTTCATCCGGAACCCATGTTTCCCTGAGGTTGTAGCGTTCTTGTCCCATCTCTTCCCAATTCTGTTGCAGCATAAATGCGGAAAATGGCGGATTTATCCATCGAAGAGCAATGATCAACAAGCAAAACCAAAACGACCAGCCTAAGATCACCCCCAAGATAATCTTGGTATATTTAAACCAATCTAATGATTTGAATTGCTGTTGTTCTTCCATAAACCAAATGTATCGTAGTTATATATAGATACCATCTTTGGGCCGTTTTGTTTCTTTGGGAACAAACTTGTCATTCTGAGCGCTCTGATGAAAGTATATATTCAAGCTGCTTGACGCAAAGGATCTCAATTTTAGATATACCAAGTCAGTTAACCGTTGAGATCCTTCGTGATCAATATCCCAAGCCTTTGCTTTTTTACTTGGCACTACCAACGACAAACGGTAAAGAGTCTTACAAAAATCTTGGTTGCCCGTATCCGCAACCCCTCTTTGTTTCTCCCCTAAACTTAGGGGAGAAGACGCTTTAAAAAGATAGGATATAGTAAAACTTTGAAGCAGAGGGAAACAATACCTATATGAAATTGAATCTGTCACTTCTTCCATGGTGTTGCCAACTGAGGGCAAAATTATTAGCTCAAGGATGCCAATGCAAAAGATAAAGCTTCAATCCTCGATAAACTCCTGCTCTTCTGCCATCCCATCCGGTAATTGTTTGGAAGTTTTAGCCCCAAGCTTTCGAATCATTTCTGCTTGGCGGACTAAGTTACCGGCACCGGTAGAAAGTCGCCCCATCGCTTCATCGTAGCTGTCTTGAGTTTGGCGGATACGGTTACCGATATCATTCATACTTTCCACAAATAGCACGAATTTATCATACAAAGCACCACCCCGCTTAGCGATTTCCATGGCGTTTTTATTTTGATACTCCTGCTTCCAAACACTATCGATAGTAGCAAGCGTAGCCAGTAACGTTGATGGACTTACAATCACGATGTTCTTATCAAAAGCTTCGTAATAGAGATTAGCGTCGTACTGAAGCGCTGCGGCAAAAGCGGGTTCAATGGGAATGAACAGAAGCACAAAATCCGGACTTTTTTCTCCATGAATTTGCTGGTAGTTCTTGTCACTAAGCCCTTTCACATGCCCTCTTATAGAGTTGACATGTTCTTTTAACGCCTGTTGCTGTTCCACTTGATCATCCGATGAACTGTAGCGTTCATACGCTTTCAGCGAAATCTTGGAATCAATAACCATAAACTTTTCATCCGGGAGATACACAACCACATCCGGCCGGTCATAACCGCCACCTTCTTTTGCAAAACTCTGCTGGGTTTCATATTCGCGACCTTTGCTCAGTCCCGACCGCTCCAGGATTCTTTCCAGAATGATTTCTCCCCAATCCCCCACGGCTTTATTGTCACCCTTCAGCGCTTTCGTCAAGTTCTTGGCGTCTTCGCTCATGGTTTTGTTGAGCTCTGCCATTTGCTTGATTTGTTCCTTCAGTGTTGCACGCTGGCGGTTTTCATCATCATACGTCTCTTCCACTTTCTTCTTGAAAGCATCAAGCTTCTCTCCCAGCGGATTTAAAAGCTGATCAATCTGTTCTTTGTTCTGCTTGGTGAATTTTTCAGATTTCTCTTCCAGAATTTTGTTGGCCAGATTCTCAAACTGTGTCGTAAGCTGTTCCTGCATTTCAGCCAGCTCTTTCTTCTGTTCATTCAGCCGTTCCTGCAAACCCTGATATTCAGTATCACGCTTAGTGAGCTGTTTGTCCAGCTCGTTGGCCCGCTTCCGTTCTTGCTCCAGCTCTTCTTCTTTTTTCTGTTGAACGTGATTCAGCTCAGCTTCCGTCTCCTCCAGCTGTTCACTCAAATTCTGATTCCGCTCTTCCAGCCGAGAGCTTTCTGACTTTGATTTGAAATGAGCAATTGCAAAGCCCGCAATTCCCCCGATGATGATTCCTATTATCGCTAAAATATATTCCATAAAAGTTTTACTCTTAATTTCTTTAATCTTTCGAAAGATACTAATGATAAGTGACAGGTTTTGTCACCTCTAAGCTTAATTCTTAGACAAAATCCCATTCATCCTCTCCACCAATTCAAAATTTCTATAAATCCAGCCGTGCCGCTGATTTTCTAATATGTAGTATTGATCTCCTTCTTTCAGAAAATCAGTGAGTTTTAGTGAGCGATCAATAGGCAGCACTTCATCATCTCCGGCATAAAAAATATATACCGGTTCCTCAATCTGTTGCAAAGCTGCATCTGTCCGAAGCGGATAGCGAACCAAAAAATCAGGCAAAAAACTAAACTGTGCATCTTTCATATCCACCATGCTGTAGAACGGAGTCCACATAATGAGCATTTTGGGATCATTGGCTGCAGCTACCTGAGCTGCAACCCCACTTCCCAGAGAATATCCCATCAGTACAATATCCTCTTCCTGATATTCTGCTTCTATTTCATTAAAAACGAATTCCATATCCCCAACCAGATCATTTTCATTCCAAAGCTCTCCGGTACTCTTTCCATATTCACGATAATCCGGATAGAGTACATCATAGCCATTTTCCAGAAACAGCTCGATCTTAGTTGGGTTTGTTCGATTGGAGCCTCGATTCCCATGAAAATAAATCACTAGCCCTTTTGATGAATCTGCAAAAGCATGGATGGCATGAATCCGAACGTCTTCTTCCGGTTCAAACCAGCGCTCCTCAAATCGAAAATTGTAGCTATAGCTTTCGTTGGTATCCAGCTGGGAAGGTCTGAAGATGATGGTGTTTTGGATGAGATAGATATAGATGCAGATGCCCGCATATGCCATCAATATCCCAACGGTTAAATAAGTAAGTAATTTGCGTTTTTTCATGTACCAACGAACAATTTAGTGGTTTTTAAAGTTGTTAAGGTATGATATCAAAAAAATTCGTGCTTCTACTTTTTAAAAAATTTTTCAATGAAGATATTAAAGAACGTATTGAGATCGGTACGCTTTATGTCGCAAGCATTGGTTTCGGTGTTCACCTGATTGCAGTTTTTTTAAGCATGGCCGGACTTATATCGGCTCATAGCCAGCTACAAGGATTTCTTTCCAGTCCAATTTCAGCGCTTTATACACCCTTTTCTTTTATCCTTTTTTATGAAGTATATCTGCTGATTTATTACTTACCGCGATCATTTTCGGTGTCAATTGCCAAGCAGTATGAGATCGTTTCGTTGATCTTAATACGCAGAATTTTCAAAGATATCTCCTATCTGGACTTACAAAATATTCAACTATTAAGTAGTGAAAACTTAACTCTTTTATATGACATCATAGGCTTTGTGGTACTCTTTTTCCTCATATTTTTATTTAGATATCTGCTTGTAAATCGGAAAAGTCACACCGTAACGCCCAATATTGAGGACTTCATATTATATAAAAAGGTACTTTGTATTCTACTGGTGCCCGTGTTTCTATTTCTATCTATCTACAGCTTCACCCATTGGATCATTGAGCTCAATCAGCTCAGCTTAGGATTGGTCAATACCATTAAAGACTTCAACAAAATTTTCTACAACGAATTTTTCGTCGCCCTGATTATTGTTGACGTCTTGATTTTAGTGGCTTCATTCAGATATACTGATCGGTATAGCCTTCTTATTCGAAATACAGGATTTGTAGTGACTACGGTACTTATCAGGCTCTCCTTTTCTACGTATGGCTTGGCGAATATCTTACTACTCGTATCCGGTGTAGCGTTTGGTGTGATTATCCTTTACCTCTATTCCCTCTACGACAAAATTGATAAGGGAGAGAGTACAAAAGAAAGCTACGCCTACTTATAAATTCAGCTTAACTTTTTTTCAATTAAATCAAAAAATCCTTGCACCAATAAGGCTAATACAGCAGCAGGAATTGCACCTTCCAAAATCAGTGGTACACTATCCAACCGAATTCCTGTAAGAATGGGCTGACCATAACCCCCTGCTCCTATTAATGCTCCCAGCGTAGCCGTTCCTACATTGATTACTGCTGATGTTTTAATTCCGGCAAGGATGGTTGGCATCGCCAAAGGCAGCTCAATCTTTTTTAGAATAACAGAATTGGGAAGTCCCAAAGCATAAGCAGACTCCATGGTCCGATGCGGAATGTTCGTTATGCCGGAATGAGTATTCCGAACAATAGGCAGCAGACTGTATAGAAACAAAGCAGCCATCGCGGGTAATGAACCTATTCCAAAAAGCGGAATCATAAAAACCAATAGTGCGAGTGAAGGAATCGTTTGCAAAATCCCGACTATTCCCAAAATAGCTTGTTCAATGGCGGGAACCTTCACAGCTAAAATTCCTGTAGGAATCGCAATCAAGATAGCAAGCCCAAGTGAAATCCCTACTAAATACAAATGACCCAGTGTATTAACCCAAAGCCGATCCCAGATTCCGGAAGATGAGACTTGAGTCTGCACACCAAAATTCTCCCGAATAAAATTGGATGCTACAACCTGACTGTCCATTCCTTCCAGCTTAACCTTCGCATTCATAGAAACCATTGCGGATTCAGAAATTGAGCCTGAAAGTTGCTTTAAAACTCGAATTACGTCCGGAGCTCTTTCTTCAACATCATTTCGGTAAAGAAATACAGCCTGATACTCCGGGAAAAATCCACGGTCGTCTGCCAGCACCTTGATATCGTAATATTCGATTTCAGCATCTGTGGAATACAAATCAATTACATCGATACTGCCTGACTCCAGTCCGCGGTACGCCAAGTCATGGTCTAACCCAATAACCGAGTTCGGACTGAGGTTATAAGCTGACTTAACTCCTCTCCATCCATCAGACCGGTCAATGAACTCGTTGCTGTATCCGTGTTTAAGCCCCGGATGTTTCTTTAGGTCTGATATGGTCTCAATGTTCAACTTTTCTGCTTGCTCACGTCGCATTCCCAATGCGTAGGTATTGTTGAACCCCAAGGGTTGGGTTGCTTTTATATTGAATGCGGCGAGTCTTTCCTGAAGTTCCTCAAAGCTATTGACGGAAGTTTCTTGTAAGATCTCCTGTGCAATCGTTCCGGTATAATCCGGATAGATGTCTATTTCTCCCTGCTGAAGAGCATTCCAAAGAATACGCGTCCCTCCGAGTTGATCGTAGTATTCCACTTCAATCCCTTCTGATTCTATAAGCTGTGATGAAATCTCTCCAAGAATTACAGATTCCGTAAATAGCTTTGACCCGACTTTAATGGCTTGCCGGGCTTCGGTTTTGAATGGTGTTAGTAAAAAGAGAAGCAGAAGTAAAGTAGCTAAGAAGTTCTTTACACCATCTTTAGATCTCTCCTTAAGGTCGAGATGACAAATGGGGTGGTTACAACTACCAAACTTCGTTCTACCCCCTTTGTCATTTCGAAGTAGCTTGCGACTGAGAAATCTAATAATATATTTATGGGGCGATAATCTCATTAACCTAACCACCGTCTTCTTTTAAGATCTCTATTATCTTCGTAAATACAGGGAAAGAGTAAAGACACAACTAAGAAGCCCTTTCCAAAATCTTTAGATCTCTCCTTAAGGTCGAGATGACAAACGAGGTTGTTACAACTACCAAACTTCGTTCTACCCCCTTTGTCATTTCGAAGGAGCTTGCGACTGAGAAATCTAATAATGTATTTATGAAGCGATAATCTAGTCACCGATTACCCCTTCTTTTTTTGATATTTCGTTCATCTGCATAATCACCAAAAGGATATAATCCCAAATCTTCATTCAAAAACTTCCAGTCTGGATTCTGTGTTTGAACGAGCTCTTCTTTTTTCTGCCGTCTCCACTTTTTAATTTCTTTTTCTCTGGTAATTGCATCATTGACATACTTGTATTCCTCATAATAAAGCAGATTGTTACAGTAATATTTCCCTGCAAAAGTCTCCGGATTACCAGCATTCAATCCATGCTCAAGAATTCTGGAAGGAATATCATTTGTCATCCCAACATAGAGAGTCGATTTCGTTGAGTTGGTTGTTATGTAAATGTAATACGTCAAATTGATTAAACTTTGCTTAGAATAAACGCGGTTTCTTTTCGAACATTTTTAGATCTCTCCTTAAGGTCGAGATGACAAACTAGGTTGTTACAACTACCAAACTTCGTTCTACCCATTTTGTCATTTCGAAGGAGCTTGCGACTGAGAAATCTAATAATGTATTTATGGAGTAATAATCTCATTTATCTACCCACCATATTCCTTTAACAGCTCTATTATATTCGTGAATACAGGGAAAGAGTAAAGGCACAACTATGAAGCCCTTTTCGAAATCTTTAGATCTCTCCTTAGGATCGAGATGACAAATGGGGTGGTTACAACTACCAAACTTCGTTCTACCCCTTTTGTCATTTCGAAGGAGCTTGCGACTGAGAAATCTAACAATGTATTTATGGGGCGATAATCTCATTATCTCAATTCCTCCAGAGGACTGCGCTGAGCGGTTACAAACTGCTTTACAAAGTCATTCGCCGGTTTTTCAACGATCTCTTTTATGCTGCCCTCCTGAATGATTTTTCCGGAACGCATCAATGCAATGCTGCTCCCGAGATAGGCGGCTTCACCCAAATCATGAGTAACCAGCAGAACCGTTTTATTCAACTTCTTAAAAATATCTTTCAAGTCCTTTTGCAGCTCATATCGGACCAATGGATCTATGGAGCCCAGTGGCTCATCCAGAAGGAGAATTTTCGGATTTAACATCAAAGCCCGCATCAGGCTTATTCGCTGTGCTTGTCCGCCGGATAGTTGATCCGGTTTACGGTCCAAGATTTCTACAGAAATATTCGTGAGATCGGCCAGTTCTTTCATCCGGTCTTCCTCTTTCTCGGAGTCCCAACCAAGATAATTAGAGACCAGACAGATATTTTGGCGAGCTGTTAAATGAGGGAATAGTCCACCATTTTGGATTACATACCCCATTTTTCGTCGGACTTCTAGCTTATTTGATTCATTAAGATGTAGTCCGTCTATAGTTATTTCGCCTGAGTCAGGAACAATCAACCCCATAATTATTCTTAGCAACGTTGATTTTCCACACCCACTGGGGCCAATCAGTGAAACAGTCTTTCCCTTGGGTATAAAGACCGAGACATCATCAAGTACTTTTTGGTCAAAGCTTTTATTGACCTGTTGTGCATTAATCATCTTTTACTCTAAGGAACTGATTGTAGAAGTTTGAAGTTTTTCTGTAACCTATTCATAAATAAAGATTCTTTTGGGAAAAACACACAACTCACATCTTAAATATCAAATTGCTGTTGGGGTTGGTTCTATTCTGATAAACTTTTTAATCCCGGACATTATTTATGAAATCAGGTTCTGGATACTCGGACTTGTGATCCTCGTGATTGGAATGCCCCATGGGGCCTTAGATCATATAATCGCATTCAAAGCCTTTGATAGACCCAAGAACTTCAGAAATCAATTTATCTTCTACGCCGGCTACTTAAGCGTGATGTTTCTGTATGGACTGTTTTGGGTGTTTTTCCCATTTGCCGCTTTCATGTTTTTTCTATTGATGACTCTCTACCATTTTGGACAAGCTGATGCAGAACGTTTTTCGTTTGAGGGATGGCCTAAGCATGCAATGCTTTACGCTCGTGGACTTACAATTGTCGGGTTAATTCTATTCAGCAGTGAGCCTTACTACTCTTCTTCTATTATTGAAGAAGTGACAGGCTATTCCATTGCTGGTGCTTTGTTTCCGATAGTAACCCCTGATATTCTTTCCAACTCATTAGCTTTGATCTACCCGATTAGTTACCTGCTCTTAACCATTTTGAAAAAGCCGGAAAACCTTTTATCACTACTTTCTCTTGACGCAATCATTGTACCTTTTCTCTTTTATTACTGTGATCCCATTTTTGCATTCTCAGTTTATTTTGGGTGCTGGCATGCTTTTAATCATACCAAGACTATGCTGAATTTCTTAGAGAAATTTGGTGAGGAAGTTAGTTTTATATGGTTTTATAAAAGCACTTTTCTGTACTCTGTTATCTCATACGCCGGCCTAATTGCTTTATATTTTATCCTGCAGGCTTTTGGGAATGAGGAGTTACTTGTAGCCCTCCTTTTTATTTTAATTAGTGTACTTACTCTCCCACATATGTTTGTTGTTGAAAAGATTTATAGCAACTTTTATCACAATAATAAGCAATAAACCATCCTTTACTGAAAGTGCAGGGGTTTGGTTAGGGACTGAAAGCCCTGTTCTCTCCATCCAAGATATGCAGCATACTACTCTTCACAGACATAATTCGAGCACTACATTCCAGACTATGCATACCTTTGAGGATTCCTAGTGTTTTATCTCCCAAGCCTTTTTCTTAGTTGCCGTTTATAGCATGTCATCCCTGTATATGTTAGATAATTCAAGGACCGTTTTGGCTTTTTTGCTTCGCCTGTTTGTCATTTCGAGCGGAATGAACGAGCGAATGCGAGAGAATGCGAGAGAATGCGAGAGAATAAAGTCGAGAGATCTACGGATGTTGTAAAGGGCAGGTTAGCTTAGTTATATCTCAGTAGATTTCTCCGCTCCAGTCGAAATGACAACTCCGGGATTGATTTTTTCGAAATACTAATGTGCAGGATTTTAAACCCTGGACTGGGGTCAATAAAAAAACCCTGCCGCTTTTACACAACAGGGTTATTGCTCTCTTTATGAATAGTAAGAACTAAGCACTAACGGGGCTTTGTCCTACTTCATAGCCTTCAGCTTCAGACTTGGCTCGTGCAATCGCATATATCATTACACCGTAACCGGCCTTAGCTAATACATCAGCAATGGAATAACCAATTTGGATAGCAATCTCTGACTCAGCGCCAGTCCATCCAAAAAATGGTGCCATATATACAATTGGGTAAAAACCCCAAGTAGCTAACAACAGCAATCTGATATTTCTGAAAAGAACTTGAACCTTACCAGACTGATCGGCCATAGCTGTTCCCAATTCACCCCATAAAACATACACTATGTAAATGAATGGAATAGTACTTAAGAGACCCCATAATCCTCGCATTGAGAACATGCTGTCATCCATTAAAATCTCTCCCGGGTACCCCAAAAGAATCATTAAAAAAGCAGCTACTACTAATTTTGTTAGCATGCTACTTTGTTTGTCTTTAGCCAGACCAATAACTAATACTAGTTCTACAACTAACAGTGGTACTGTTAGAAGCCAATCAATGTATCGATAGGCGTCATTGAAAGGTTTACCGGATGCAATATAATTTCCTGCGTCGGTTATCATATATGCGGCTTCCCAAGAATTGAAAATCCTTAAATAGTGATATGCTGCAATACCCACTACGAGTGTTGAGACCACTAAAGAAATTCTATACTTAGGAGCTACTCGATCGCGGGCAAGTACAAAAAATAAACCCGAGAATATCATCGAGGCAATCGCAAATGATAACATATTGTAGACGAGCGTATACTCGCCAAATGTTAAGGTTGGTTGTTCCAACATAGCGTCTCCTTTAAAGTTAATAGTTAGTATATGCACAACTTTCAAATCATACTGAAAGTTCCTGAACACTTTGTCGGAATGATTAGTCTTTAATTTCTATTTACTAAGGCGAATCAGAACTAATATTATCACATGAAATTATCAGACGTCTTCATACTTGGATCAGCATTCTTGTCAATGTTGCTTTCAATTTATTTGTGGTTCACCACTAACCCTGAAGCAGGAATATTTGTAGGTATCTGGGTGCCATCGCTTTTAGGCTTCGGAATTTATATCAAGAACATTTACAGGAGTCCAAATGAGTAATTCAGTTATACTATTCTGCGGAATTTTCACAACAATACTATTCCTTATTGGATATGGCTTAACCATAAAAGAATTCAGAGAATTGGAAGACGAGCGTAAAACAAATTCATTCCCTGAAGAAAGTAATGCTAAGATTAAAAAATAAATTAATCTCAGCATTCTAGAAGATTAGTTTACTTTAAATCAGCTTCGGCCATTTCATGGATTTTTTTCCACTCGGCTTCTGTCACTGGAGTAATTGAAAGCCTGATCCGATTAAATATTATCATTTCTTCAAGTGATGGCTCTTTTTTCATAGCTGTGCGGGTAACCGGTTCATCAAACTTTTGAACAAACTTCACATCAACCAGCTGCCATCTTGGATCTTCTTCGCTACTCTTATCGTCAAAATATTTTGACTCGGGATCGAATTGAGTATGATCAGGATAAGGCTCACTGGCAACTTCAGCAGTACCCACAATAACAGGTGGAGAAACTCTGGAATGATAAAATAGCACCCCATCTCCCACTTTCATATCATCCCGCATAGTATTCCGGGCTTCATAATTACGGATGCCATCCCACGGCTCTACCCCATCACGTTCAAGATCATCAATGCTATATGCATCCGGTTCCGATTTCATTAACCAGTAGTTTCTATCGCTCATTTTATTTGCTTTAGAATTAAAGATTAAAAATTATATCTGGCTTTCAGCTAATTTTTAATTTTTCATTTAGAATTGTATTTGTTCACATACCACAAAATTGTTTGGCGCAACATTCCGTCAAAATCCTGAGAGGGCTCCCAGCCTAATTCATTTTTAATTTTTGAGGCATCAATGGCGTACCTGAAATCATGACCTAAGCGATCTGTTACAAAGGTAATCAGGTTCTTGTAATCGCCATCCGGTCCATTACCGACTTCTTCATTTAAAATATTACAGATTTTATGAACCAGCTCTATATTCTTCCACTCATTGTTACCACCGATGGTATAGGTCTCACCAGCGCTGCCTTTTAAGAAAGCGGTGTCTAATGCATCACAATGATTATGGACAAATAGCCAATCACGTACATTTTCACCTTTTCCGTAAACCGGAATCTCATTATGCTTAATGGCGCTTCGAATTACTACGGGAATCAGTTTTTCATCATGCTGATGAGGGCCGTAATTATTGGAGCAGTTCGTAGTTACCACATTCATTCCATAAGTGTGGTAATAAGCACGAACAATCATATCACTTCCCGCCTTTGAAGCAGAATAAGGTGAATTTGGTGCGTAAGGAGTTTCTTCCGTGAAAAAGCCCTCATCCTCGAGCTCACCATAAACTTCGTCCGTAGAAACATGCAGAAAACGATTATTTTTCCATGCCTCTTCGTCGTCTTTCCAAAGTAGCCGGCATTCTTCCAAAATGTTGAACGTGCCTACAATATTTGACTGAATAAAAGGCTCGGGACCTTGAATAGAATTATCAACGTGGGACTCAGCCGCCAGATGAAAAACTCCCTGAGGTTTAAAAGTATTTACCACGTCATGCACTTCATCCCGATTTACTAAATCTACTTTCTTAAAATAGTACTCTCCTGAATCTTTTAACGGCTTCAGAAAAGACTGATCCGATGCATAGGTGAGCTTGTCAATGTTATAAATTTCCCATTCGGGATGGGCTTCAGCTAAACGTAAAATTAAATTAGAGCCAATAAATCCGGCTCCTCCTGTGACTATAATGCGCATATTAAAAGAGGTCTTCTTCTTTGAGTGATGAAAATAAAGGTAATTTACGATCCTTTTCGGAAAGTATAGGTCGGGCTACATCCCAATGAATTCGAATTAAGGGGTCATCCCAGCGTAGTCCTCGTTCTCCTTCAGCATTGTAATAATCGGAGCATTTGTAGGAAACGATGGCATCGTCGGACAGTACCGAAAAACCGTGTGCAAATCCTTTGGGAATAAATAACATCTGCTTGTTAGCATCTGAGAGCTTAAATGCCACATAATTGCCAAAGGACGGAGAATCCTGGCGAAGATCAACAGCTACATCCAGAATGGTTCCTTTAAGACACTGCACCAATTTATCCTGTGGATTTTCGATTTGGTAATGAAGTCCGCGGATAGCATCCTTGTACGAATTTGAAACATTATCCTGTACAAAATCTACTGTTATCCCTGCTTCTTTAAGGACTGATTTCCGATAGGCTTCGTAAAAATAGCCACGATCGTCTTCAAAAACTTTAGGCTCAATAAGTTTTACAGCCGGAATTCTTGTTTCTGTAATTTTCATATCTCCAATTCTGCCAACAATGATTTTAATCCATCTTTCCAATCTATAATTGAAACGCCTGAGATGTTAGTGATTTTTTCTGTACTTAACAGTGAAAAAGCCGGACGTCCAGCCTTTGTTAGAAATTGTGAGCTACCTACCGGTTTCACATTAACTTCAATACCCGCTTGTTTAAAAATTTCTGCTGCAAAGTCATACCAAGTGCACTTACCTGCAGAGCTAATATGAAACGTCCCTTCTTCTTGTTTTTTAATTAACTGCCAGCAGTTTTCAACAACATTCTTAGTGAAAGTCGGGCTGCCATACTGATCATTAACCACGCTTAGCTCATCTCTATCTTTGCCAAGCCTAAGCATCGTTTTAACAAAGTTATTTCCATACTTACCGCATAACCAGGAAACTCTGACTAATAAATAATCACAGCCTGAATCAGTGAGAGCTTTTTCTCCTGCTAATTTTGACGCACCGTATACATTTGTCGGGCTTGTTTTAAAATCTTCCGGGTACCCTTTCGCAAGGTTTTCCATATCACCTTCGGTTCCGGGAAATACATAGTCTGTGGAAAAGTGCATTAGTTTTATTTTGTTGGAGGCACAATAATCGGCCAGATTTCCAACAGCATCTGCATTTACTTTAAAGGCTAGTTCTTTTTCTTCCTCAGCCTGGTCCACTTTTGTATAGGCTGCACAATTTACGATTACGCTGGGCTTGAGATTACTAAGCACACGATTGGTATCAGCTTGATTGGTGATATCCAGATCTGATGAAGGCAGTGAAATAAATTCCACTTCCTGCTTATTTAGAAATTGCACCCATTCTCTTCCAAGCTGCCCATTTCCTCCGGTAATCAAAATCCGCATCTACTAACCCCGCGCCAATTCATTGGCAATTTTATATGATTCAGGTGTGCCGGCATCCGTCCACCAGCCTTCCATAACCGTACTTTTCATATCCCCTTGCTGAATGTAATAGTTGTTGACATCCGTAATTTCCAACTCTCCCCGGCCAGATGGTTTCAATGTTTTGATACAGTTAAAAACTTTAGAATCATAAAAATAAACTCCTGTTACCGCGAAGTTAGATTTAGGCTGTTTAGGTTTTTCTTCGACCGACAGCACTTTTTCCCCATCAAGTTCGGCTACACCATAACGCTTCGGGTCAGGTACTTCCTTAATTAGGATCTGTGCACCCTTGCCATCATAATTATCTACGGCTTTTTGGAGTGAATACTCAAAAATATTATCTCCCAAAATAACGACCACCGGCTCATCGCCTGCGAAGTTTTCAGCTAGTCCTAACGCTTGTGCAATTCCGCCCGCCTCATCCTGAACTTTATATGTGAACCGACATCCAAAGTCTTTGCCCGAACCCAAGAGATTCACAACTGCTCCCATGTGGTCAGTACCGGTAACGATTAAAATTTCCTGAATACCAACTTCCGTTAACTTTTCGATAGGATGATAAATCATTGGTTTATTACCAATCGGAAGAAGATGTTTATTCGTAACCTTAGTTAAGGGATAAAGGCGGGACCCGGTACCTCCCGCAAGTATAATTCCTTTCATAAAATAACTTTTAATTAATTTTCACTGAATCCACACCTAATCTATGGTTGTTCAGACTTCTTTAGAAACTGAACTTTCACTTTAAAACTACTTCTAATATCCATGAATTTGAAGTGTCATTTTGAGACCTCAAAGAAAGACTTTCACACTAAAAAAAGTTTTACCCTCTAAGAGACAAAACCACATCAGATTAAGACCTTATAATGTAGGTTATAAATAGCTCATAATCGCTCTCTAATGAACTATAGAACCTTTTTCTGCGTACTTTAAATTACATTTAATAAAAGCATGAATATCAAACTTCAAATAACATTTTTTCTAACTCTCTTTTTTGTTCTGGGCGGAATTTTTTCGCTGAGTGCTCAGGATAAGATATGGACCGGAGCGGTTGATTTATCATGGCACACACCAGGAAACTGGAATCCATCGAAAGTTCAGATCCGTCATAATAATAATAATAATAGTTCCAGCCTTTTCGCGTCTGATGATTTAAAAATTCTTAGTGCTAGAAAACTTGATATACTAAGTAACCAATTAGTGATGACGGGTTTCTCTGATGTGAAATTTAAATTTATTCGAAATGATATTCATTTATATTGACTTGCAATGGTCGAAAATATTGTTACTAACAAAATGGCTTTGATTAAGAAGTTCCCTGTTCTATCTGATCTATATCCAAAATATTATTAAAAAAACCCTAATAATGATCATGTTGAAGTCTTTAAGTTTTATATTGGATTTACCGACATCAAGAAGATCAAAAAAGCTAAGTTTTAGGTGTATAAAATTTTCAGCAAAAAGAAAGAATGAAGTTGAAAAGCTTTAAATATTTACTATTAGTATGTTTGGTTTTAACTACTCCTATAAAGTTATTAGCCCAAACAATAACCCCTGCTACCGGGGGTAGCGGTATTTCTGCAGACAACTTTTCTACCGGAACGTGGACTACATTAACAGGGCCTACTATTCAAGAAACTGCTCCAGGGCAGTTACAATCAGGTAACATTAGGTTACAGGCACCAAGTGGTTTTATCTGGGATATAGGCGGCACAGCACCTGCAGCTACAGTTACACAGCCTAAAGGAAATCGGGTTACCGTAACTCTTAATAGTAGAACAAGTTCCGAAATTATTTTTAATGTAACGGGTAATAGCGGTGGATCACCTCCCAATAATCCACACCGTGTTGAATTTAGTAATATAAGGCTTCGTCCTTCCCAGGGTTCTCCTCTCTCTTCCGGGCAAATTCAAAACGCGGGAAGCGCTGCTCCGGGAGGCACCAATAATTATGGCTCCGTTTCTACGGTTGCTGGAGCAGACAATAAGATCCGCGTTGAAACCTTGCCTACCTCAGGAGGGTCTGTTGTAAGTTCCCAGAATGTAGAAGCGGGGACTTCCCTTACCGTTTATTCAAATGTTCGTGATCAGTTTAACAACTTCAAAAGAAATGAAAGTTCAAGTTGGTCACTACAAAATGTTACCGGAGGTATATTAACAGGCGACCTCTCAGCTTCTGGTGGTAGTGCTACTTTTACCGGAGATTTAGTAGGATCAGTAAATATACAAGCCACTTTTGGAGCACTTGCTCCTACATCATCAGGAACTATTTCGGTTACCCCTTCCGATGCCACAACACTTGCTATAGCCGCACAACCTTCAGCTACTGCTACTGCAGGTCAGGCTTTTGGAACTCAACCTATAATTCAGGTTCAGGATGACTACAGCAATGTTGTAACAAGTGATAATTTCAGCCAGATATCTGCAACCAGAAATTCAGGTGTTGGTGATCTTCAGGGGACTACTACAGTTACAGCAAGTAGCGGTGTTGCCACATTTTCTGGATTAAATCATTTAGTAGCAAACTCTATTGATTTAGATTTCTCTTCTTCCGGATTTTCGACAGTAACATCAAATTCTATCACAGTGAGCCCTGCTGCGGCTGACAGTTTGGTTTTTACTGTTCAACCTTCTAATGCAAATAGAAACGGAAATCTTACTCCCGCTGTAGAAGTTCAAATTGTTGATTCTTACGGAAACTTTGTTAGCCAATCGGGTACTCAAGTCACCTTGTCCTTAAATAGCGGGTCTGGAAACATAAGTGGTAATACTACAAATACTAATGCGAGTGGAACGGCTACCTTTAGCACTCTTTCCTTTAACCAAGTAGGCTCCAAGAATATCACTGCTTCAGCCTCAGGATTAGATACTTCTGACCCAAGTGAGAATTTCACTATTGCCAATGCTGGCTCACTTGCAGGCTTCGAAATTGATACTACAGGTTCTGGAACAATTGGCACAGTCGAAGCCGGAAGTACTTTAAGTCTCCGTATTCGAGCTGTTGATGGCGTAGGCGCTCTTTTGGATGGAAATATGGGAAGAGATGATTTTTCAGGTTCTGTAGATCTCACCACGACTAGCGTTTTTTCTGGAACAACAACTACATCCGGAATTGGCCCTTTTGTGAATGGAGTCTATGATCCTCACGATGTTGAATTGATACTCGCGGGTGAAAACTTTGCCATTACTGCTACAAATAGCGCAGGAAGTGAATCCGGCCAAAGCAATTTGTTTACTGTGATTCCTGCCGTCGCTAGTCCGGACAGCTCTTTAATTTCAGTTTCTTCTGATACTCTCATTGCAGACGGTTCGAGCCAGTCTATTATAACGGTGCAGCTGAAGGATGAATTTGGCAATAATCTAATTGCAGGTGGTGAAAATGTACTTATTTCAAGAACGGGAACTGGAACGCTTTCCTCTACAACAGATATTACGGATGGCACATACACTGCTACAGTTACAGCCCCGAATAACGTAGGCTCGGCAAGTACAAGTGCTACAATCGATGGTACTCCCATTACGTCTGGCGATCCTGAAGTTGTTTATACTTTTGACGAATTATCTACTTTTTTAGTTGAAGGCTCAGGCGCAGGTCTTATTGGAAACCAGAGTGCAGGAAGTTCCTTTGATATTCAAATAACAGCTCAGGATGCATATAACAACACCGTGACCACTTTCAACGAAACAGTTCAAATTTCAGCTGGTGGTACAATATCTTCCGGAAGTGGGACTACAGCCTCTTTTACATCCGGAATCCTGAACACTCACTCGATTACTTTGACATCTACCGGTTCCGACTCTATCTCTGCAAGGAAAACCGCTTCTACAGAAATAGGCACAAGTAATATATTTACAGTTAATCCCGGCCCAGCTAATCAAACTACTTCTACCATTACATCTGCTGAAAGTTTTCTTCAAAACAATTCGGTTGACCAAACACAAGTTACCGTTCAATTAAAAGATCAGTTTGGTAATGACTTATCCTCTGGCGGTGATGCCGTAACTTTAAGTACCACCGCAGGTACTTTGAGTGATTCTGATGGGGGCACCGCTGGAAACCAACCCATAGATAATTCTGACGGCACCTATACTGCAACATTGACTGCATCAGGAACTATAGAAACTGCGACTATCTCTGGTACGGTTAACGGAAATTCAATAACAGATAACGAAATTGTTGAAATCACCCAGTTTAATATCTGGGATGGCTCTGGAGGTGGTAACCCCGCCGGCAGATCTGACTGGGGTAATACAGGTAAATGGAGCCTTGGCAGTTTGCCCGCTATAGGACAGGTTGTGATTATTGAAACCGGACAGACGTACTATCCTATTATTGACGGTGAAGACCCTGTTATTGATTTTCTAAGTATTGAGTCTGGTGCTACAGTAACTCTTTCGGGAAGGACCATAACAATAAATAACGAAATTTCCGGAGGAGGAAGTTTTTCTGGAAATAACGGGATCATAAATTTAGCCGGTGATTCTGAGATTGCCAATTTCATAGCAGGATCCTCAGTTGTAAACCTTAATGGATCGTCAACCCAAACATTGGAAAATGATTTCACCGCAAACACATTAAACATACAGAATAATGTTAATGGCAATGGTTACCTGGAAGCTTTCACATTAATATCTATTGAAACAGGAAACACCCTTACTATGGGGGCTGGCTCACAATTAGTAGCCCTGGGAGATATTACCGTAGATGGTAATTTAATTGGTAATAATTCCGAATTTAGGTTTGGTGGTGACATAAACGGTTCCAATTTCACGCTGAATAACACCTCTCTTACATTAAATGGAAGCACCCCGCAAGAGATCAATGGTATAGAAGAAATCAAAAGTTTTACCCTCAATAATACTGCTGGAGCTCAGGTTAATAATGATTTAGTAGTTACGGATACACTTTTCCTAACTAACGGCATACTTACAATAAGCTCTGGATATAGTTTCGCAAGTAACGTTAAACAAGAGAATACAGAAAATATCCGGATGCTAAGGTCAACAACCGGAAGCACCGGTTGGCAGATACTTTCTTCCCCCATTAATTCTAACTACTCAGATTTTGTTGACGAAATTATCACACAAGGATTTCCCGGGGCATTTTATCCCACTGGCTCTGAACCGGGAGACACCTTACAACCTAATGTGCTTTATTATGACGAAACAGATACTGAAAGTGATTCCCTAGATTCGGAAGATAATCCTTTTCAAGCAACTGATAACGACCGCTGGAGAACTCTTACTGATACTTCGTCTTCAATAACGGTAGGTCGTGGGCATTTTATATTCTTTTTTGGAGATATAGCAGCCGATCCACTTTACAATATGCCCCTACCCGATACCATGGCTATTCAGGGTGAAGAAAATTCAGGTGTGAGTGGCGATGTCACCTTTCCGGTAACTTATACGGAAGATGGAGGTGATGGATGGAATCTTTTGGGTAATCCTTTCACCGCCACTATAGATTGGGATGATGGAAACTGGACGAAAACCAATGTGGATAACGTAATTTATATCTGGGATCCTGTTACCGGGGATTATTTAGACTGGAATGGAATTGACGGAACGCTAACAGATGGTAAAATAAAACCCTTCCAGGGGTTCTGGGTGAAGGCTAATGGTAACGGTCCGCCTACGCTCTCAGTAAACGAGGAATCGAAAACTACTGGGGGGAGTTTTTATAAGCAAAGAGAAGAAGTTTCTCTAAAATTGGAACTTCAAGCCGGCGGCATGACCAAGAAATCACACATTACATTTTCTTTAGATGGCCAGGTGAATAAAGACCCGCTTGATGCTATTCGCCTCCTCCCTTTTGAAAGAAATACGTATCTGGAGCTCTTTTCGATGCTTGAGGATGGAACGGAAGTCTCTATCAATAATATGCCCCGGGATTTTGGTATTCCTATTGAGATTCCTATTTATATAGGTGGGTATGAAAATGGATTTGCCTTGAACGGGCCTGCTGAATTGTCTTGGAGTGGTGTTAAAAACCTGCCTGAATCTTGGACTTTTACTCTGCTTGATAATTCTAAAAAGAAAAGTCTTTCAAAATCATCGGGATTAAATCTTCGTAAAACAGAACGAATTAAGAAAACCTTATCACAAACTGATAGTCTGGTTTCAGAAAACACGTTTTCTAATTTCAAACTTACAAATAGTGCCAACACCGAAAACCTCCAAAAAGCTCAATTTATATTAAGAATAGAACCCGGTGCGGATGCTAACGGATTACCCGATTCCTATAAGCTGGAAAGAAATTATCCGAACCCATTCAACCCCTCTACTACTTTAGAGTTTTCTACCCCTTTACAAGGATTAGTATCTATCGAAATTTATGATATACTTGGTCGAAAAGTGTCGACTATAACCAATGAAAATTATCAAGCCGGCTTTCATAAAGTAAGGTGGGATGCATCCCAATTTTCAAGCGGTATTTATTTTGCCATATTTCGTGCTGGGGATAAAGAATTCACTCAAAAACTCACCTTGATTAAATGAATATTCTGTAATATTAATATTAATTTTCATTATGAATTGAGTTTTCAGTCAGTTAGAAATAGCTAATTAACCATTAGTTTAGCTGTCTAAATTTTATATTGCACGCAAAATAAGTCTAATCACGCGTGTGAACATCATCAAATACACACATATCGGGCTATTACTGCTGTTGATTTCTATCATCGGTTCTGAGGCTTTATTTGCACAAGTTTCAGGCTATACGTTTAGAAAGAAATTAGCAGTCGATAACGCACAAGTCAGTGGCGCTACTGACCTGACCGACTTCCCTGTTCTCATCTCACTGACTGATACAGACTTACGAAGTACCGGTAACGGTGGAGATGTTGAAAGTCCCAATGGCTATGATATTACTTTTACCTCTGCAGACGGGTCTACTGTTTTAGATCACGAGCTTGAGTCTTTTGATGCCTCTACCGGGGAAATTCTTTTTTGGGTTCGCTTCCCTACCCTCAATGCCACTGCAGATACCGAGTTTTTTATCTACTACGGTAATTCATTGCAAACAACCGACCAATCCGCAAATACTACATGGGATTCCGGTTACCAAATGGTGCTTCATCTGGGGAATACTTTAACCGATGCCACCGCAAACGGAAACAATGGGACATCTAGTGGAACCACTATTGCCAGCGGCAAAATCGGGGACGGTCGCGATTTTAATGCGGGTAGCACAAATGATATCATTACGATTGCCGACGATCCATCCATAGAAATTACCGGCGATATCACCATCTCTTTTTGGTTGAACGGTTCAAATCTGAATTCCCTAGGCCCTGATTTGGTAACTAAAGGTGCCTACAACAGCTCTTATGCAGTGTATTATTTTAATAACATTACTGTGAATGACGATGGAACTGCTTTTGATGGAACCGCCCTTAGCGATGGCACCGACTATTACGTAACCTTTACCAACAGTTCCACCAATGGCCGTACCATTTACATTGACGGAGCGCAGGATGTGACCAATGCTACAGCTTTCAATTTCACCCCAAATGGAGATAATCTTACCCTTTCAAGTGATGGATACCAGTTTGATGGGTTGATGGATGAAGTCCGAATTTCTAATATAGCCCGTTCAGCCGACTGGATTGCTACTGAATTTAACAACCAGGACGCCCCGGGTTCTTTTGTAAGTGAAATACCTGAAGTCCCCGTACTCGGCAATATTGAAGGTACACCTCAAAGCTTTTTCAGTGGTGGATCAGCTGTATTTATGTCATCTGCCATTACCGTGTCGCATCCGTTTAAGACTACCCTCAGTAGTGCAGAAATTGAGATTACCGGAAATTATAATGCTTCCGAAGATGAGCTCGCCTTCTCCAACCAAAATGGAATAACCGGCAGCTGGAGTTCAGGAACAGGAATTTTATCACTTTCAGGCACAGCTACCCTAGCTGAGTATCAAGCTGCGCTGCGGGATGTTACTTACGAAAACACAAACGGTACCACTCCCGATCAAAGCACAAGAACCATCTCATTTACCGTTAATGATGGCACGTACGACAGTAATGTTGAAACAAGAAATATTAATGTCATCACCACTCTTTCTGATTTGTCAACAGATTTAGCGAATCCTGTTTTTCATTTTGATGCCCAGGACGTCAATGGTGATCTGACAGCGAATCAACCAGGCGATGGAACATCTGTCGCTTCCTGGGGAGACCGCTCTGACAATGCGGTTGGTTCCGGAACTGATATTTCAGCGGCTAATGCAGCAGGCGCTGAACAACCCCTTTTTAATTCAGATTATTTCGGAGAACGAGGTGGCCTTTTATGGGATGGAACAGATGACAACCTCGTTCCTCCAAATAATGGAGTACTCAATACCTCAAGCTATACAGAAAAGTCATTTGCTGTAGTTTTTCGAACTGGAAATTCCGTAGCCGGCCTGCAAATAATTTATGAACAGGGAGCCGGTACCCGAGGATATCAGATCAGTATCAAAGATGGTAATGCATATGCTTTTGTGTGGAACAATGCAGAATGGGGAACAGGAAATCAATATAAATCCATTGACTTAGGGGCGGTTCAACCCAATGAAAGCTATATCGTAATTGCCAGCCAAGATGCTACGGCAGGTTCGTTGGTGAATAGAACCTGGTCAGCAACTATTAACGGTGGAACTACCAGTAACCTCTCCAATACGGACGTTCAAGAAGCCCATGCCGGTGGTGCTGTAATTGGTTCTGAAGATGGTACCCGGGACCCAGTGACATTTGGAAATCCTACTGGCAATAATTCATTTAATGGATATATCGGAGAGTTTGCCTCTTGGAATACCGCACTTAACGGCGGACAAATGGGTAGCGTCTACAATTACCTTTGTGATAAATGGTGCAATGAGCCTCCGGTACTGTCAGCAATAGAAATGACAAACCTTGATTATACGGAAGGTGATTCTCCTACTTTAGTGACCTCATCTATCTCAGTTACTGATTCTGATAATACGGTATTAGACAGTGCAACAGTAGCTATTTCAAATAACTTTGAGACATCTGAAGACATCCTTGACTTCACCCCTACAGGAAGTATCACCGGAAACTATGATTCTGGAACCGGCATCCTATCTCTTTCCGGAACCGACACCAAAGCAAACTATGAAACCATACTCCGTTCAGTAACCTACGAAAATACGAATACGGTAAACCCTTCTACTGCCCTGAGAGAGATTTCCTTTCAATTAACTGACTGGGATGATAATGGCAATACTGTTACAAGAAATGTGAATGTCATAGCAACTAATTCAACCCCTTCCTTATCTGGAATTGCCGGCGGTGATTTAACCTATAACGAAGGCAGTGGCCCTGTAAATGGCAGTGCGGCATTTACTGTTTCCATAACTGATGCTGATGACACCGACATGGAAAGTGCTACCATCGCTGTTACAAACAACTATACACTTGGTGAAGATGAGCTTGGTTTTACAAATCAACTGGGTATTACAGGCAGCTGGAACCCAACAACTGGTATTTTAACTTTAACAGGAACTGCCTCCCTTGCAGATTACGAAACAGCCCTTGAAGCCGTTACTTATGAAAACCTGAGTGCAGATCCGGTTGAAATTATTCGCACCATTTCTTTCACCGTTAACGATGGGGTAAGTAATAGTAATACAGAATCCAGAGGGTTGGATGTTGTAGCTGCTAATTCCCAGCCCATCTTATCCAACATTGAGCTTGCTGAACTTGATTATGAAAATACAGCGATCCAAATCACTTCATCGCTAACCGTTTCAGATCCCGATGACACCCAACTTGACAGCGCTTTTGTGCTAATTACACAAAACTTCAAAACAGTAGAAGATTCCCTTCTATTTACAGATATTTTCGGGATTACCGGTTCTTATAATGATGCCACCGGAAGGTTAAAACTTGAAGGTACTGCCTCTTTAAGTGACTATGAGACAGCTCTGCAAACTGTTGAGTACAAGAACTTTGCCACCATTCCTTCCGGGCCCGAACGAGAGCTTAGCTTTGTAGCTCATGATGGTGACCTTGCCAGCGATACCACAAAACGCATCATACAGGTTAATGCGGTTGAAGCTATTTCAGGGCTAGAAGTTTGGCTTAGAGCTGATGTTGGAGTTGTCACAAGCGGCAGTGAAGTAACTACCTGGCAGGATCAAAGCGGGAATGGGAATGACTTTATTGGAACAGCGGATGCAGGCACCCGCCCTACAGTCATAAGTAGCTCTACTTTTTTAAATGGTGAACCTTCAATAAATTTTGCAGGGAATGGAGATCATTTCGTTGATTCTGACGGTGAGAGTTACATCAACGGGTCCACAGAATTCACCATTTTTATGGTTTATAAATCAGACCTGACAGGTACGGATAGAGGATTATTTAACGCACAGGTACCAAATAATGAAGATGCCCTTCTAACTTTCAGGTACGATGCTTCGGGTGCCAACAATGGAGGATCTTTTACCAATGTAGTAAAAACCGGGATTTTGGCTAACACTGCTAACAATCAGTTAGAAAGTTTTACTGATATCCAATCTACTAATGGTCAAATATTTGCCTTCCAATGGCAAAGTGGTAATACGTATGACATTTTTATTGATGGAATTCTGAATAATCCATCCTCAGCAGGACCTCCACCCACAGGTACCCTCTCCGGCGCTACAACCGCCATAGTTGGTAAAGGAGGAAAAGATGATCCAAACGTAAATAACCAAAGCTGGGATGGGGAAATAGCTGAGTTTATTTATTATGGAAGACTACTGTCCCCATCAGAACGAGAGAATGTAGAAAACTATCTATCAGAAAAATACACCCTTTCAATACGAAAAATTACAGCCGCAGATGGTGGTGAAAGTATCTCTGCTGATGATGCCAATACTTCTTACACTACTTTAACCGGACCCATTATTAAGGAAGGTTTTGCAGGAGAACTCACCGCCAGCGGTACATTCATTTTGGATGCCCCTGCCGGTTTTGAATGGAATACAGGTGCAAGTCCATCAGTTACTACTTCCGCTGTATATGGAGGGACCTCCACCCTTGCTGCTTCATTTACCAGCATTACCGCTACTCAGGCTACATTTACAGTCAACACTGCATCTGCTTCTAATCCCGGTGAAATTGAGATAAGTGGTCTTCAAGTCAGGCCTACCACAGAAACCCTCCCAAATACAGGAAATATTACGAATACTGGAACAACGGGGTTAGGCGGGGGAACTAATTACGGAACTTTAACCATGGTTCCGGGCACTCTTGACAGCCTTGTTATAACTCAGCAGCCTACCTCAACCAATGTCAATACAGTTGTCTCTCCAGCTGTTCGGGTCCAGCTAACCGACCAGTATGGTAATAGTATCAAACAATCCGGCGTTTCCGTTGATATAGCTTTGACTTCAGGAACAGGTTCACTTACCGGCACAACTACACAAATAACCAACTCTTTGGGAGTCGCAGATTTTTCCGACCTGCAAATTGATGATATAGGCACAAAACAACTCACAGCTACCAGCGCAGGCCTTAACGACGCCGTAAGCAGTAATTTCAATATTGTAAATGCAGGAGTTCTGACGGCTTTTAAAATAGAACGGGTTCCTTCAGGGAATATAAGTCCCAAGATTGCAGGGAATAACTTCAACATTAAGATTACGGGCATTGATGGTTCGGGGACCACTGTAACTACTTTCACGGGAACTACCGTAGTTACTTCTTCCTGCTCAATGGGAGCCGGTCAGGGAACAACATCGAGTTTCAGTTCAGGAGTACTATCATCATTAACTGTTAATATTACCAGCGTTGGCAGTTGTACAATAACAGCCACTAATTCTGCAGGTTCAGAAACCGGCGTTAGTAATTCCTTTACCGTTTCATCAGGTGCCGTTGATGCTGCAAGTTCTATAATTACAGCTTCCCCATCTGTTATCCTTAATGATGGAGCAACTACTTCCACCATAACTGTTCAGGCAAAAGATGCCTTTGGTAACAATAAAACAACAGGTGGAGCTACCGTAGTACTTAGTACAAATCAGGGATCTATAGGTAGTGTTACAGATAATACAAATGGTACTTACACTGCAACCTTAACTTCCTCTACAAGCATCGTTACGGCAACTATAACTGGAACTCTAAACAGTACTACAATAACCGACAATGCTTTAGTTGAATTTGCCTCATTCAGCCATATATGGGAAAGTCAGCTAGGTTCCGTAGTGGATGCCGCTAACTATGACGACCCCGATAACTGGAACGTAAATTCTGTTCCCGGACCCGCTTCCGTGATATTAATACCGGCAAGTCCGGCTGTAGGAAACGAATTCCCTGTTGTTGATCAAACAGATACTGAAATTGCTGCCCTAACTATTGAAGCAAGTGCTGAGTTAACCATCTCTGGAGGTGTTAACTTTATCGTTTCAGGAAACGTTAGTGGTGAAGGTGACCTATTGGGAAGTAACATTGATTCACTTACCATTGGCGGGAATTTAGACCTCCCAACAGTTACTTTAGGAACTGTTATTTTTAATGGCAGCACTGACCAGACCATATTAAGCCCCCAAACATTTGTTAACCTTGAGGTGGATAATCCAGGCACCATTTCTGTAACTGATAACTTCACTGTTTCGAGTTTACTTACCCTCACAGATGGTGAGCTTTTAATTCCAAGTGGCAAAAACCTCATTGCTAATAATCAGGTTTATGGTACAGGTGTGCTACGCTTCCAGCGTAAAATCTCCGGTGTTAGAGGCTGGCGCATGCTTTCTTCTCCGGTAAATTCAACGGTTGGGGATTTCCTTGATGGCACCTTAACTCAAGGATATACAGGTGCTACTTACAGCACAGGATCAAATCCCGGAGACACCCTGCAACCTAATGTATTTTGGTATCTTGAAGATTATGACACAAACATCGACGGGTTGCCTGCAACCGATAATGATCGCCTAAGGGCACCGGATAATATTACTAATACCATTGCCGCCGGACGTGGCTATTGGGTTTATTTCTTTGGAGATATAGCCGCTGATCCGCTTTATAACGATCCTCTCCCAGACACTCTGGATATTGCAGGCCAAGAGTTTGGCTCCGGTTCCACAGAAGTAGATTTCCAGGTCACTTATACCCCAGAGGCAGATTCAGGCTGGAATTTTGTCGGAAATCCTTTTGGGGCAGCCATAAACTGGAATAACGCCTCAAACTGGACGAAGACAAATATGGAGTCCACCATCTACATTTGGGATCCTGCAGCTAACAGTGGTAATGGTGAATTTCTGACTTGGAATGGCTCTACAGGATCATTAGGAAGTGGTATAATTCCTCCTTTCCAGGGATTCTGGGTAAAAGCAAATGCAGATAACCCCGTTTTGAAAGTCAACAATGCAGCTAAAACTACGGGCGGTAATTTCCTTCGAAAAGTTATTGATGCGAGCCAACAAGAATTTGAAGGCGCCCCTCCCGTTCTTGAGATCAAAGCTCAGGGGAATAGCTTAGCTCAAGTGACACATATCATGCTTAGTGAATCCGGATTAGAAGGTAAAGACACTCAGGATGCACTCAGATTATTGCCATTTTCTGACTCCCATATTGAGTTGTACTCAACTATAGAAAATGGTACAGAGTTAGTCATCAATAACCGACCTTCAAATTTCATTAACCGGCAAAATATCCCCCTTCACTTTGAAGCCTTCTCTCAGGGTGAAGTTGCCCACGGAAGTTATACCCTTAGCTGGCCGGGATTGAGGAATGTCTCTGAAGAGTGGATTCTACTTTTAATTGATCATGAAACCGGAGATAGAATCAATTTAAGAGGTCAGGAAGACTACACCTTTAATTACTCGTCAAAAACTAAGCTGGCAAAATCTAATCCAACCAGTGGACCTCCAGCGAAAAAGATAAGTACCAATAGATCAAGATTTACGCTTCGTATTACTACAGAAGCTATAGAAGCAAATATACCGGAGCAAGTATTCTTGAATCAGAATTATCCAAATCCTTTTAATCCAACAACTGTTATATCTTTTGGTTTGTCAGAAGAATCAGAAATAACGCTTGAGGTTTTTGATATCCTGGGGCGTAAGGTTCAAACGCTGATATCACGTAAAATGCCGGCAGGTTCTTACACTATTCCTTTTGATGGACAAAACCTGGCAAGTGGTATTTATCTCTATAGAATCTTAACAGATCAGAAAGTTATCACGAATAAAATGGTCCTTATTAAATAACTCATTTTCAATTAACTCGTCCCTTTTCAAGACAAATTATCTACTTAAGTCATAACTGAGCAGGCCATAAACATTATTTTATTTTAAGAAATAACCTCATTTAATGCCCAAGAAGGCTTTTTTGACGCTTTATTTATTTCTGTGTTTAATTTGAAATATTTAATTCGAAAAGACCTGTATTTATTCGTTCATTTATTTGTAAGCAAAAAAGTAAAAACAACTTTTTTGTAACAACCGATGTTCTCATGCTTCTTGTATGTGATGGCTTTTTTAACTTTAAAGCTGAACTGTTATGAACGACATTTCTGATATCCTATTCCTTAGCGCAGCCATGGTAATCTTTTCCATGCTGACAATAAATACTTCCAGAAGTTTTCAATCTACTTCTAATACAGTAGTTAGGTCAGACTTAGAATATAGAGGTATATCAATTGCTCAGGATGAGATAGATGACATTCGGTGGGCACCTGAACAAGAGATTGATCCTTATGGTGCTGAATATCTATACGGTGGTAATGACGCTGTGATTACAAAATCAATAGAGTATGGTTTTGACGATGAATATGCAGAATCATTTGAGATCACACGTTCTTCCACACAAATTGAAAATTCCTCTGACCAAAACAGATACAAAGTTACTATTTTGGTTGAGTCAGAGAATGCTAAGCCAGCTGTTTCCGTACAGATGGATTATATAAAAACTTACTTTAAGGATTAGGAGTAGCTATGAATTTGAGCATTATTACAAGTTTTGTGATTGGCGGGTTAATGTTGCTTTCTATCTTGGCATTTAACATGAGGCTTACTTCAAGCACTCAGGAAACCACGCTATCTACCATCAATCAGCAGAAGATGGATAATCTGGTTGAGATTATTTCTTACGACATCAACAGAATTGGCTACAATAATGACACCAGTGTAGATATGGATGATCCTATTTTGACCGCTGAAGATGATGAGATTGAGTTTCAAACATCGGATGGTGACATCCGATGGTATATTAACACTGGTGATGAAGTTAGCACGACATCTAATCCTAATGATTTCTATCTGTATAGGGATGATGGTCCGGGAGTAGACTCTAAATTTCCAGTCACTTATTTCAGCCTTAAGTATTATGATAAAGATGGGGCCGAAATTTCTGACATTTCTTCTATCAGACAAAGAAATATTAGCGTTGAGATAAAATTGGTCGTGGAGTCTGCCGAACCTATTTCCTCCAGGAAATCATCTTCCGGGATTAGTGATACATATCACAGAACAGCATGGAATAGAGTATTTCATCCAACAAATATTAATAAGCCCTGGTATTAAACCTAACCAAATAAGGAGTTATTATGGGTCGAGCAATGTTATTATTAGTGAGCGGACTTGTTATTCTTTCCGGTATAATTCAGTACTCTAACAACAGACGAGCTGAAATTTTACCTCAGGAAACAAATGAGTACTATTATGAACAACAGGCAAAAAACATATCCACAAGCCTAGTTGATAATGCCATACAAAATCTATTTCGTGATATGGAATGGACAGGAAGTATTGATGCAGATGACAACTTTAGTGGCGATGGTAAGTTACGAATGTATAACATGGGCACCAGTGGGCTAGATACTGTCGATAATAGTGTTCTGGAATGGGATCAATATAAAGTACTTATTGTAAGTGAAGGTAATTATGGTGGTTATGAGTCTGAAATCGAGGTTCTTTTGCAACGAGATTCATTTTCTAAATTTTCCTATTTCACGAACGAAGAACGCCTTCCAAATAGCAATACCCAAATATTTTTCTCCACAGGAGATGTTTTAACTGGTCCTATTCATAGTAATGGAACGTTTAGCATGGCTGGATCTCCCACATTTAATGGAGATGTAAGTAGTCCGAACGATTGGGTTGGACAAAGTGGTGACTACAATGGTGATACTTCAGAGGAACGTCACGGGAGTGATACTCCTGAATTTAACGGAACGGCAAACTTTGATATGGCAACACCGCGTAACCTCCCAGGGCAAACACAAATTGATGATTTAAAGGCTGCTGCTAATTCGGGTGGAATCACTTTTAATAGTGATGCTGAACTGGAATTTTATGTTTCTGATGATGTTGGATATGTAAGAGAAACAGAAACTGAGTGGCAACAAGAATGCCAATGGGTAGGCTATTGGAATTGTTATTGGGTACAGGTTGTAGTGAGTTCAACGTCCTATACCCTCTCTGATTACAACGGTTTAATTAGCGTTGACGGTATTGCAAAAGTAAAGGGGGAAGTAAAGGGTAAGGTTACTCTTCATGCTTCTCAGAAAATAGAAATAATGGGCGATATCATCTACAATCAAAACCCAACCGCAGATCCTAATATAGTTTCAAGTGATTTAATGGGATTGGTAAGTGAAGGAGACGTAGTAGTTGACAAATACGCACATCAAGATAATGGAAGTTCTGATCTAAATATCCATGCTTCAATCATGGCTTTAGATAATGCTTTTACAGTTGAAGATTATTGGACTGGAGGCAATAGAGGAGTTTTGAATATTCTAGGTGGTATTATACAGAAAAACCGAGGCCCCGTAGGAACTTTTAACAGCTATGGAACGGCATCAGGGTTCTCAAAAAATTATATTTATGACGAACGGTTATTAGAAACAATTCCACCATCTTTCCCAAGAGAAAGTATCTTCACAATTGTGTATTGGAAAGAAAAAACTTCGAGCTAATACAATGTACTTTGCTTGAATTGATTCAATAAAATTAAACTAAAAGAACCTATTAATATCAGGTATGGCTAAAAAACTAATCTCTCTATTTCTTTTTACACTGTTATTCACTTTAGCCGCTCAGGCTCAAACGGTGATCTTTAATGTAAATCTAAAGCCAAATTTAGAAGATAGCATGTTTGTTCCTGATCAAGACAAGATAGTTATTGTGGGTAACTTCTTTCCTCTTGGTGTAAACCGCTCCGTTCAGATGTTTGATGAAGCTCCAATCGACAGTATTTATACTGCTAAAATTAGGTTCGGTTCTCGTTATCTCGGAGAATCTCTGGAATATAACTTTCAAATAGTTGATGCAGAGGGCAACAAAAATACGGAAAGCATGGTCCGAAAAATGACACTTCAAGCCGGCGAAACCGAAAGCCCTCCTTTGTATTTTAACGCTTTCGCTTGGTAATTCCATACTTGGTCTCACAACAGCATCCCTCCTCATAATAGAACCTGCTTAGAAACTTTTTTTAAAGTTTGCCAATCCCTCCTAGGACAATATTCGTATGTATAAAAACAGAATTCTAATGTTAGAATTAGTCTAAAAATTATTTAATATTAAAAATTCTTAATACTTTAATTATGAAAATTAAATCACCCCTAAATCTATGACTGGATACTCTGAAGTTTTATATGTCATCTTCGCCATGACCATTGTTTCGACCATGGCTCTTAATGCCAACCGCTTTATTCAAGTAAACAATTATACCATGGTTGAGGGACAGCTCGAAGAGCAGGTAATTGCTTATTCTCAGAATATAATAGAAGAATCTCGAGCACTTGCTTTCGATGAAGCCACTACTTACGACGCAACTGGAAATAGTACGGTTCCCGTATACATTCCTAATGGATTTTCAGGCCTTGGAACAGATAGTGAAGCAGGCAGAACTCAATTCGATGATTTCGATGATTTCAATGGATTTTCTGAGACCATCAATATTGCCGGTGTTGATTACGATGTTAATGTAGTAGTAGAATATGTGGTTACAAGTGATTTTGAGACTTACTCCAAGACTTTCAATAAATCTACGCTCAAAAGAATAACGGTAAACATGGAGTCCGATTTTTTAAAGAAGAATCAGAATTCCGATAACACTAATTACAACTTCAGCTTTATTAGAAGTTATTACGCGGATTAATATGAATTTTGGAATAATTATCAGCTACATCATTGCCGGTTTTCTATCCATTACTATACTCATGGTTACTTATACCGTTGGGTTTAGCAATCAGGAAGTAACTACGACTTTGATAAAGAAAACGCATTCAAGAAGCATTCAAGACATAATTGTCAATGATATTCCAAAAATCGGATATCAAAATAAAACAGTTCTTGCTAATAAATTTGTAACTGCAGATAGCGATGAGGTTTCCTTTTACAGTGATTTGAACAACGATGGCACAATTAATCAAATCACTTGGAAATATACCGACCTCCCGTCTCCCGGCTCAAAAAATCCCCACGACAATATTTTGAAACGTACAGTTGATGGCGATGAAACGGAGATTAATGTTGGAGTTACAAGTTTCATTATTCGTTACTACGACGAATATGGCGCTACAACGCCGATGGCTACGCCAATAAGCAGTTCAAACTTTGATGATATTATACAAATTGAGATCCAGTTGGAACTTCAAAGTAGTTATGATCTGAGCTATAGAAACTCTGATGATGAAAACTATATTACAACAAGCTGGCAAAAACGATTCTCTCCAGTTAATCTTAGAACAAATTAGGTGAATTTATGGGACGAGCAATGTTAATTATTAGTATCGGAGCTGTAATGGCACTTGGTATTCTCCAATTAGGGATTCAAGGGCAACGTACAGGAATTGTACAAAACTCGGCTTCGTCCGCATACGAAGTTCAAGTAAGAAACAAAGCATTTACAGCCGCACAGCTTGCAATGGAACGTATCAATGAAAGTGGAGGAACATGGCATCCGGAAGAGAACAGCCCATGGATCGAAGATATTGACGGTGACTCCATCTCTCTTTACTATGATTTGTCCACAGGTTCTACGGGGGGCACTTTCTCCTTACTGGAAGGTGATACGGTTGAAATTAATGCGACCTCCTGGTATCAGGACCCAAATTCAGGCGCCCGAAGGGAAATCAACATTGTAACATCCTACGTTAAAACAGCTATGCACTTTGTTCCGGAATTTCAATCTGCAATGTCATTTGCCGTAGATGCAAATGATTTTAATTTCGCTGCAAGCGGTAATGCTCTTATTTCTGGAAATGACGCCAGTGGCACCTGCCCTTCTAAACCGGCAATATCAGTCCGGGATAATGAGTCAGCAGATAAAATCACCGGTGCCGACAATCTTTTTGAATACCTTTCCGGCGGAGATAATTCAGATCACCTGGAAAGTGATTCTGCAGCTATTGGCGTAGATCCTAACCTCTCCTATGAACCGGTTGATGATTTAGTGGCAAGACTTGCTCAACTTAATGATGTGGTTAAAATCTCTGGCAACTATAAAGGTGACATGGGAACAGCCGATAATCCCGGTGTCTTCTTTGTTGAAGACTACGCCAAACTTACCGGTGGCATTTCCGAAGGATTCGGCATCATGGTAGTTCGCAGTGGCGGTGAACTTGAGTATGAGGGAGAGCTGTCTGTAGCCGGTAATTTTAAATTTAACGGCTTAGTCATCTTTGAAAATGCCTACAACATGACCGGACGAGGAACCCCTCGAATCAACGGATCTGTATTAGTAGGGAAAGCCAACGACACCAATGAACAACTGGATATCGACCTTGGCGGTAATATAGACATTCAGTATGATTGTACTGCTGAGAAATATGCTCAACTTGCTTCTGCTTCTCGATTAGACCAGAACCGTTATAAGCGTCTCAGTACCTACGAATAGTTTTAATTCTACTCTTTCTTCAACTTTTATAAATCTCCTGCTCAACTTATTACGTATTAATAGTTGAGTAGGAGTTTTATCTTATATTCTATTCTTCTTGCTGCCGGTTACAATAGTCTAATTAAAATATATTAACTGGTATTCGTAAGCGATAAGCGAGAACTTCGTACAAATAAATTAAGGTTTCATCAGGTCATACATTTCATTCATGAAATACTTCTCAATAGCAATCTTATTAGTGGTTTCAAGCCTTCAAGCTTTAGCTCAGAATGAAGGGAGTGACAGAATAACTGCGAATATCAACGTTAGTGCTCAAGTCATTCAGTCCATAGAGCTAATTACCGTGAACACCATGCAGTTCGGTAATGCACAACCCGGACAAAGAGAAATTTATGTCAATCCCGTTAACAGCTTAAATGCCGGCTATATGATTGCTGTGGGAACTCCTGATGCAGAATTTAGGCTCAATTATTTACCGAATCTTGAGCTTACCCAAATTGAAGGTCAGGGTTCTCTAAACTTCAAATATGAAATATCAGGTAATTCTGAAGAAAACCAACCCACCTCTGAATTATTAGAACTGGATAACCGTAATATTCGATTCAATAGCGAAGGCAGGTATTATATATGGGTAGGCGGAAAGGTTAATATTGCCAATGCTCCTCCTGGTAATTATGAAGGCGACTTTACAATTGAAATAGATTATATATGATTACTAACAAATATAGAACTTACCCTAAGATCAAGCCTTTCCAAACGAAAGGCTTTGGGTGTTTTATATTTTTTATGGTGATTAGTTTTCTAACTTTTTTCAATTCATCACTTGAAGCACAAGAAATAGATTTTGGGGATTTCAGCAGTAAGTACGCTGTAAGTCTTTCAGAACTGAACCCTGCTGAAGACTTGGATTTTGGTATGGTTATTCAGAATGAGGGACTAAAAACGATAGATCTTATTGATGCTAAAGTACTCATGATTGAAGGGGTGAAATACCTGGATGTGATTGTAGATGTAACTGCTGATAACTACTTATACCTTGATACCGATATTGCTTGTAATGGCAGCAATACGAATTGCATTCCCTTTACCCTGCAGGCTGCTTATGCCAATAGAGGGAATAATAACACTAGTGAAGCTGTTCTGATGCAAACGGCTGCTAATGTGGCGACAGCTCAATTCCCTATTGAAGCACGCGGTAATCGACCACCGGGTCCACCACCCACTCCGGTATATGAAGGATATAACCCCGCTTTATACAATGAAACTGCCTATATCTATATTTATGGCTCTCTGAATGTTGGCAATGTAGATGCCGGGAGTTATTCAGGGAATATCACAATTACTGTTAGCTATGACTAACCGAATTATTTATACACTACTTATAGTTTGCGGTCTCCCCCTTCTAGCTCAAGCTCAGTATATAAACCTACAGCTTAAAATTGAACCCGAACTCAGTGCAACTGTAGAGCAAGATCTAAATTTCGGTACTCAGGTAACTAACTCGGGCAGAACTGAAATTCAGCTCGGTGACGTAAATATGGGCGTATTCAGTATCAAAGCCTTTCATACCCAAAATGTCTATTTAAACTTGAATTACCCCAATTCATTGTCAAGTGCTAATCCAGATATTGATGCTGATATCCCTATAGAGTTAAATATGGCCTATAATAATTCCGGGAATAATAATGCTAATAATTCCAGCCCTGTATCGCCAAATGGGAGCTTTATCTCCATTCACGAATATACAGCGCTGGAAAGCAGAAATGATGTTTGGAAACAGATGTATATTTATGTGTATGGGGCTATAGAGATAGGAAACATCCCCAATGGTGTTTACACCGGTGATATCGTTCTTAGTGTGGACTACGACTAATCCCCCCCCCTTTGCGAGGCGCACAAATGCCCCAATTAAAGCACTACCCTCTTTCGCCGAAGCAATCTCGCTAATTCCACCCTCTCATTCTCCAAAGACTCGTTGTTATACTTGGTAGCCATGACGTCGAGATTGCCGCGTCGTTATATTTCCCAAACCTGCATTCGGCAACTCATTCCCCTCGCAAATGGTTGGAAGTATAGACATCGGAACGGAGCCATCCACTTTCGAATTAGATACGTATTAACTGTAGAGCTATGAATTATTAAAGAAATCTAAACAAACTACTGACTGTATTTAAGTATTTTTAAGAATTAATAAATCATCCACAGTACAAATAACACAGGTTTCAGCCATTAGTTAAGACGTTTTAATTAAGACTATCTAATTGGACAACTGAATAAACTTCGATAATTTTCTCTCAGAAATTAAACAAACACAAAACTCAATCTCACGATTATGAAAACATTGAAAACTATATTATCCGTTTTTGCTTTAGCTGCTGTAGTTTCAACAGCTACTTTTGCTCAGGAAACAGCTAACGTTGGTGTAACTGCTAATGTTATAGCAGATCTAACAATTAGCGCAGATGAAGATGTCGCGCTTGGAACAATTCAGTCTGGCGCAAGCTCTACAATTGCTGCTGGCCCGTGGGACGCAACAACTGAATCTAATCTTGGTACTGGGGCTCAATTTGGCATTGTAAGGGTCGCTGGTGCAAGTGGTGCTTCAGTAGATGTGTCTTTTACAGACGGTGCACTACAAAATGCATCTAACGATGATCTGCTAAATTTTGTGACTACAGTTCACGATAGTACATCTGCTACAACAAGTGCAGCAGTTGCCACTGGAGATAATCGTACTTTAGGTGGCGGATTAATGACACTCTATATAGGTGGCACATTAGACGCACCAAGTACTGCTGAAGCCTACACTACTGCTACAGGAACTAGTGTTGCTACAATTGACGTTACTGTAACTTATAATTAAGATACTTTTCTATTTTAAAAGTCTCATTATTATTTAATAATGAGACTTTTTTTTGTCAAAGAACTTGTTTGCTGCAATTTTTGATACTTGATTCTTAGCTTTATAAGCTCATATATATAGATATATTTATCACTTTTTGATTAAGTTAAAGGTTCAATCCTTCACAACTTCTAGATACTCATTATGAAAAAAGTAATTTTTACCATCATTTTACCTATATATATGCTGGTTCCATATCTTAGTACAGCCCAAATTACTATTGCTCCGACCAATATGTTTATTGAAGGTAACAATAGATTTGGCACCTATATGGTCATAAACAACTCAAATGAACCTCAAGAAGTAGGTATTGACTTTACATTTTCATATGCTCAAACAAACACAGATGGAAATAGGAAAACTGTAACTGAAGATAGTGTCGTATCAGCTCAGTATTCACTATCTCAATATGTCAGAGCTTTTCCCAAAAACTTTATACTTCAACCTAATCAAAGGCAGGTAGTCCGGATTAGATTAAATCTTCCAAGTGATCTTCCAGATGGTACTTATTGGTCTCGAATTGTTACCTCGGCTACACCTCAAAGTCCCCCTGTAGAAATCGGTTCAAGTGATGCTGTAACCGCCCAAGTCGGCATTACAATCAGACAAATTACAGGTCTTTTCTATAAAAAGGGTTCAGTGTCCACTGGTATCGAAGTTGAAAGAATTCGAACTCAAAGTAATGATGGTATTCTTACTGTACTTACAGATTTCCAAAGAACTGGAAATTCTCCCTTCTTGGGTTCCATATTCGTATCAATATTTGACCAAGCTGGGAGTCTAATTAAAGAAGACTTTGTATCTACAAGTCTTTATTTCGATGGAACTCACAGACAACGCTTGGACGTAAGTGATCTACCTACTGGAGAATACAATATTCAAGTTAAATTTGAATCTAGACGAACTGATATACCAAGATCTGACTTGATACAAATACAGCCTGAAATATTTTCAACTACTGTAAATTTACCCTAAGGTGTTTAATAAGTGGAAATCTTTAATATTAGGCTTATTTATTATTGTCTTTGGTCATGGATTCTCATCTATACCACTAAAGGCTCAGGATAGTAATACCGAAGATTTTGAAGTTTATCTTGACTTTAGACATCGGGGTGTAATTAACTCAGTTATTGTTTCCTATTACAAAAGTGACAATTTCTATCTACCAACTTCAGAGCTTTTTTCGCTTTTCCAAATTGATAAGTCCGTTGATGGTCTAATGATAAGTGGCCGCTTTGGGATTGAACGAACACCTTATCAAATTAATTTTCAGGCAAATCATATTAAATTCGGGGATGAAGTTATTGAGCTTACAACCGATGACTATCTTCTAAAAGAAATTGATTCCTATCTACGAGCGGATGTTTTCTTTAAAGCATTTGGACTTGATTTCACCATAGATTTTAATAATCTCACTCTAAATTTACAGACGAACCGAGAGCTACCAGCTGTTCAAAAAGCTATTCGAGAGCAAAGACGTCAAATCGCCGATGCCAATCGCTTCCAAAAAAACTATTATGAATTAAAATATGAAAGGCAACGTCCTTTTTTGGATGGAGGTTTTTTTGATTATAACTTTTCAGTCAATGCTTCTTCTAATCAGAATGTCTATAATTTGAGCTCCAATATAGGACTCCAACTTTACGGTGGAGACATCCAAGGGAATATTTTTGGAAGTTACTCTGACAATTACTCCAATTTTGCTACCGATAATTTACGGTGGAGGTATATGTATAGAGATAGACCATGGTTGTCCAAGATTGAGATTGGTCAAACCACAACGGATGGGTTTTCTAGAAATACTTATACAGGAATCAGAATTTCAAACGATCCGATCGAACCACGGCGTTTATTTGATGAATATGTTGTTGAAGGAGAAACAACTCCTCAATCAGAAGTGGAATTATATATGAATAATACACTGATTGACTTTAAACAAGCTGACGAATTGGGTAACTATAGATTCTTAACTCCTATTACTTATGGAACTTCTCAGCTTGATCTTAAGATATACGGACCAACTGGACAGATTATTGAACGTTCAAGTCGCATTCAAGTTCCTTTCACATTCCAACCACAAGGCGTATTCAACTATACTATTAATGCTGGCCGTTTAGATAAACCTATTTTTGGAGAAACTTCCCAAGATTTTACAGCTCAAGGAAGTGGTGCTTTTGGTATTACGGATTGGCTTACTGCAAAAGCAGGAGTGGAATATTATAAAGGCTATCATGATCAACTTCCAACATTTACATCCAGTTTATCATCACGAATAGCTTCTAATTATATTTTTACAGTTGAGGCCGCATCAAAGGCATATTACAGAGGATTATTAAATGTCATCTATCCCAACTCTGCAAGTTTGAGTCTTGACTATACTGACTTTACTGATGGCTTTAGTATTTATAATAGCTCCAATGACGATAAAAGAATTGTTGCAAGTATATTTTACCCATTTAACTTTATTGGGATTCCATTTAATATTCGGACTTCAACTTTTTCAAGAATACGAAATGCTTCTCAGAATTCAACAACTTTTAGGGTAGACGCAAATTCAAGGTTTGGTAAACTAAGCCTAAGAATTGGTTACAGTGACCGGTATACAGGGGAAGTTGAGCTATTGAATCCAACAGAGGTGGCTTATTTAGAAAGTTCGGCAACCTATAATATCTCAAATAACAGAAATATGCCTTCCTATCTAAGAGGAATTTTTGTAAGAGCCCAAATGCGATATAAGCCAACTGTTGATCAGTTTGATTCAGCTGAATTGCTCCTATCACAAAAAGTCTTTCGAAAAGGTAGATTACAATTATCACTTGGTCATAACTTTAATGGTGATTACAACACAGCTCGTTTCAGCTTAATTGTAGATTTTGACAAAGCTAGATCAAGCTCAACTTTTAATAGTATACGAGGAAATAGTAACTTTACTCAAAACTTTCGCGGCTCTGTTGGATATGACAGTAACTACGAAAACTTTATTTTCACCAGTAGAAACCAGGTTGGTCGTTCAGGAACAGCTATCCAACTATTTGTAGATAATAACAACAACGGCTCTTACGACGATGAAGATGACCTCATAGATGGAAATGCGGTACGTGTGCAACGTTCAGGTGCAACCAGTACCACAAAGAATGGGGTTTTGTATTTTACACAAATGCAGCCCTACTTCTACTACAACATGGAAATAAATAAGTCAGCTATCAAAAATCCCATGTTAGTCCCGGAGTTTGAAAAATTTGGCTTAATCACTGATCCAAATAGATTTAAGAAAGTAGAAATCCCATTCTACATGTCGGGTGTGATGGAGGGTATGGTAGAAAGACGATTAAGCAATGAAAACAAAACCGGAGTTGCCGGATTAAGGGTTTTAGTAAGGCAGAAAGATGGAGATTACAATAAAGAGTTAAGGACTTTTTCTGATGGAAGTTTTTATGAATATGAAATTCCACCAGGTGAATATGTGCTTGAGGTTGATTCTACTCAGTTAAACATTCTGGAAAGTAAATCGCTCCCGGCAAAAATTGATTTTGAAGTTAAAGCAATACCTGAAGGTGACTTTATAGAGGGACTTAAATTTTTATTGGTTCCCAAAGACTATCAACCTCCTGCTGAGGCACCCATAACGGCAGATGCGGTAACGGATGAAATTAAAACGAATGACGAAATCCTGAATTTTGAAAAATCCTTATCTGAAGGTGTGGATGAATCTCTTAGACTTATTGTAAAAGCACAAAATGCTTTTTATGATAAAGAGATTAAAAAAGCTCTAACATTCGTTGAGCAATCATTAGAAATTTTTGAGACAGCCCAGGGATATGCCCTGAAAGGCAGTTTACATTATCTGATTGGGGAAAGAGATCAAGCTGAAAAGTTTTGGGAATTAGCAGTACGTCTAAATCCTGATATCTATATTCCTGATATTGAAATGCTTGATACATTGATCACAACTGAACTTGTAGAGTAGATATAATTTATGACTTTAGGGAAGTTTATTCGCGATAGATTTTACTATTTACCGCGGAAGGAAATTAAATTAATACGGACCGGATTTTCCTGTACTTCGCTGTGCCATTTCATTTTCTTGCTTGTTTTCTTTTCCTCCCTCTTCATCGGTAATCATGTTGTACAGGCGCAGGGAAATTCAATTGGCACATCCGAGTCGTTAGAACTTCGTATCGCTTCCCTTGAACAAAAGTACGATGCTCAAATCATTAGCATAATGTCTAATTACTTTGACCAGCAGAAGTTCTTTGTTGATGTTAATGTTAACGCTGACATGATTACCGAGACTTATTCAACCACACAAAATCAGATTGTCAGAGAGCGTCAACAAAATCTGGTAATGCCCGGCCTCCCCTTCCTACCACAAGAAAATTTACAGGCTAACGGTCTTGGTGAGCCTTCAACTGAACAAATTATCAGTGAAAATATTCTGAGAATGCTCAGGTTGAATAACCTTCGAATTCGGGTTTACGCTGATTCCTCATTTACCCAACAAGAAATTGAATTCATGTCTTTAATTGCAGGCATTGCTGCGAAGGTGGATGAGTCAAGAGGAGACTTAGTCACTGTTGATCAGTTAAGGATGCCGGATTTCAGCTTCAAGTCTGAAAGTCAAAAAATTGAGCTTATCCAGCCTGCTAATGACACCCTGATGGTATCACTAGAGCAGTATTTACCGGGATTTATTCTATTTCTTCTTTTTGCCATTACATTGCTGATAAGCCGTTTTAAAAAACCAAGTGATGCTGATGATTCTTACAGAAGACAGTCAGAAAGAGATAATATTAGAAGAGAGATAGGTGCTCCTGATTTTAGTCTAGATAAAGCTCAAACTTCAGAGACTAAAAATTCCACTTCTCCATCTTCAACACTGGATGAGCTGGCAGAATCATTTTTCAAATCTCCTAAAGAAATCGCTTTATTATTTGAATACTGGATGGAAGAAGATCCATCAAACGGTCCTAAAAGATCAGCTAGAATTGTTGATTGCATTGATAAACACATGCTGAAGCTTTTGCGGAAGGAATTAGATTCAAATAAATACCAATTGATAGAGCAGGAATTGGAACAGCTTTCGCCAATGAGCATGGAAGAAAAAAGAGAGCTTGCAGAGAAATTCATTCACACCTTATACTCAGAGAGAGCATCGTCTTCTTCAAAACAAAAACACAGTCAGCTTGATCTTTTTAAATTTCTTGGGCATCTAAATACCCAACAGATTGTATCGTTGTTAGATGGTGAGGACAGGAATACATCTGCGTTGGTTATGGATTATCTTCCCAATGAAAAAGCATCTGATGTCTTTGATTTACTTAGCCAAGATAGAACAGCGGAAATTATGCTGGGAATGACAAATCTCAATCAGCTTTCTTATCAGCAGCATAAGGATAGTTCCTCTCGCCTTTTTGATAAAGCTACCGATATCATAGAAATTGATAGAGAACAAAAAACTAGCGCCGATAGCATCCTCCCTATTCTTGAAAGGCTGCCTCTAAAAGATCAGAGATCGTACATAGAACAATTGATATCTATGGGATCACCGGTTGGTGATGTTCTCCAAAATGAGTTTATTACCATAGAGCAAATACCACAAATTGACAAAAACATACTAAGAGATTCCTTACAAACAATAGATACAGCAACCCTATTGGCTGCTTCAAAAGGTTTTGATCAGGACATTATTGATGCTCTTTTTTCAGTCCGACCTACAAGAGAAAGAAAGTTGTTACAGATCGAGTTAGAACAAAATCCTCAGTTTAGTGCAAAGCAAGTCGAACAGGCTCAGAAAAAGATCATGCGGGCTATAAGACAAACCCTTTCTAATCACAACAAAAGTAAATGATGAAGGCTTTATATATCTTTTTATTCGTTGGTGTCCTTCTGGCTTTTAATGCTTGTGGTTCCTCAAAAAATATGAGTGAGGATACTCTTGAAGATGAACCGGAAGAACAAGCGGTTCAGGAAGAAAGTAGCGAAGTCTCTAATACCAATAGCGAAGAAGAAAAGAGAAAAGCAGAGCTTGAAGAGCTGTACAAAGAAGAATTGAAAAAGACTTATCAAGCCAAAGCCAATGGGGTGACTACCTACTACATTCTTGCTCAGCAACAATTTCATCAGGCTCAGTACCAGAATGCGCTCTATCTTATTAACAAAGCCTTGGCAATCAAAGAAACGGCGGACGTTTATGCTCTAAAGGGAAATATTTTTCTGGCATTGGGATCTAAAGAGAAGTTTATTGAAAACTGGAAAAAGGCATTAGAAATGGATGAAAATATTCCTATCCCAATTTTACCTTTTATAACCAGCGAACTGCAAAATCAGGGTTTGGTTGATGCAAACTTTAAACGGAATTTTTAGATAGGCTAATTTTTATGCGTACATCTATTCTAAATATTTTAGGCTTTTGCATTTCTGCTGTAATTCTTGTGTGGGGAACTTTAATTATAACAGGGTTTACTACATATGATATAATTCCCTCCCGTTTAGAGTTTTTAAATTTACCAAGCCTTGCAATAGTATTTGGAGGAATTTCAGCTTCTGTATTTATCAGTTTTTCTTTTTGGAATGTAATGAAGGCTGCACGCCAATGTTTCCGCCTTTTCTCTTACAGCAACATCGACAGTAAACTGCTTAATGAGGATGTAAAGCACATATTGGAGTGGCAGAAACGCATTCAAGAAAATAAAATAAGAGCCATATCAGAACTTAGTAATGAATATGAAGATCAGTTTGAAGGGTATCTATTTTCTGTGCTAGACACGAATTATTCGTCGGAAGAACTCCGCGAACTCGGGGAGGCTAATATTGAAGAAAGTTATATACGCCAGCAAAAGATAAATGAAATCATAGCAAGCATGGGTAATTCAGCTCCCGTCTTTGGCATGCTTGGAACACTGTTTGGATTGATCGTGATTTTATCAGGGTTCAACGAGATTGAATCTTTATTAACCGGATTGGCCGCCGCCTTAATGACAACGTTATACGGTATTTTGGTTGGGAATTTCATCTTCAGCCCAATGGCCAAGAAGATGAACAACATCGCTTCGCTTCAGTATTTTAGAGAAAAGCTTATTCTTGAAGGAATTCTCCTTATAGAGCAACAAAAAACATCCCTTCAGATTTATGACAAACTTCAGGCACACATGCAGCGAAGCAGTCAAAAATTCAATTTCTAAATCCTGAAAATCCTACTTTGAGCCAAAAGCTATCTTCAAAGAATAATAAGTCACTTTATCCGAATGAAATTCTGGATACTGAAGATGATAATAGCTGGCAGGTAAGCTACCTGGATATCATAACTATTATTCTTGGCTTTTTGATTATTCTACTTTCTATTTCAGAGTTTACCAGCATTACCAACCTAACGTCAGTATCACAATTATTTAAGTCATCTGTTCAGGAAACAGAATTCCTCACAACTCCTATTGAAGAAATTCAAAGTGAACTTGAAGCCTCTTTGGCAGGTGATATTAAAAATGGAGAAATTGAAATAATTCGTGATTTGAATGACCTCCTGATTAGATTCAGCAGTGATGATCTGTACCGATCCGGGAGCGCTACTCTCCAACAGAAAGCTTTACCCCTTTTTGACAGGGTTATTTCGGCAATTAAATCAAACCGTTTCAATGACTTTAATGTAGAAGTTGAAGGACACACTGATAACACACCTATTTCATCTTCTGCTTACCCATCTAATTGGGAACTCTCAACCACAAGGGCCACGAATGTCGTAAAATACTTTAGGGGAATGGGTATTGAAGAAAGCAGACTGAAAGCCTCAGGTTACGCAGATTCAAAGCCACTGGTTCCAAATGAAGATGCATCAGGAAATTCAATTTCGAAAAACAAAGCGCTAAATCGCAGAGTAGATATCAGACTTTACTACGCTTCAATTCCTAAGCGCGATTCTGCTAATACCATCTCTCCTGTTATTACGGATAATAATAACTGCAGGTATTCTGTACAGATTGGAGGATTTCAATCATTTAATAACAGCTTTAGTGCAGCAAATTCTGCTCATACTCAAACTGATTATTCCTTCGATATTACCTTTAATAGCAATTTGTATTCGGTTCGGACTAAACCGACTAATTCTCTCCCCCAGGCTTTGAATATTTATAATGAACTTTCAGCAGCATTTAGTGATAAGACTCTGGGTTTGATTCATCAGTGTTATGAAGATATAGGTCTTCACCCCACCCCCATTGGTTATCAAATCCAAGTTGCAGCGTTCCAAAATAAAAGCAACGCAGAAAAATACATTTCAGAAATCACTTCAAAACTGGCTGTCTCAGCAAGCATATCATCCACTAATAACGGTTCCCATAAAGTGATGCTTGGTCCATTCCAAAGTCCTGTAACTGCTTCTGAAAAACTGGCTGAATTTAAGAAGTCGGGCTTACCGGATGGCATTTTTATAAAGCCCGTCTTAGAAAACATTCTGCCATACTCATTTAATTTTAAAATTCAGTTGGCAGAATTCGAAAATCGTAGTGAGGCTGAAAATTTATCCCAGAGTATTGCTACCCTTATGGGTATACAAACGGAAATCTTAGAGGAAGCAAACGGGACTGTATATCTTCTTACAAGTGAGTTTCAAGATTGGAGAATTACTCAACAGGTGTTTAATGATTTAAGCAACACCAGTTATGACCTATCACCTGTTATTTACCTGCTTGAACGTATGAAACCGGCTATCTAAAAGTTTGTTCAAGAATCCTGGCTTACGGTTTGACAGGCAATATCGAATACCTAAGCATAATCGCTGAGATTGCTTCGCTTTTTCGAATCGTTGATTTAGATATTAGCTTGTTAACGCTCGCAAATGGATCGTTGATTCAGTCTCCGGTTTAACTTCTTTCTTATATTGATCTAAAGCCAATCAAATAACCTGCTTCCTCATTCGGGCTACGGGTTGATTTAACTGCTCCCGATATTTACTGACCGTCCTGCGCGCTACTTTGTATCCCTTTTCATTTAGCAAATCGGTAAGCAGCTGATCGCTCAGTGGTTTTTGTTTGTCTTCTCCATCGATAAGCTTTTCCAGGAAGTTCTTCACTTCACGATTTGAAACATCTACTCCACTCTCGGTTTCAAGACCTTCATTGAAGAAATACTTCAGCTCATAGACACCAAAATGAGTCTGCACATACTTTCCATTAACCACTCGGGAAACGGTCGATATATCCATCCCTATTCGCTCAGCGACATCCTTAAGGATCATAGGTTTGAGTCCTTCCCCGTACTTAAAGAAATCTTCCTGCAGAGCCACAATAGTCTTCATAATATTCATCAGGGTGTTTTGGCGCTGACGTATGGATTCGATAAACCACTGAGCGGAGTTGATTTTATTCTTCATAAAAGAATGTGTTTCCGCATCCGTATTCTTTTTCTTCTTGGCCTTAATTTCCTCCCACATCTGTTTGTACTCAGGTGATATGCGGAGCGAAGGAGCATTACGCTGATTCAAATTAATCACGAACTCTCCTCTTTTGCTTTCCCCCTCTCCCACTCCCTTCCAGTACACTTCGAAATCCGGCTCTATATAATTCTGAGTTTCTTCCATACTGCTTGCTACTGCACCCGGACGCGGATCCATTTGGCGAATAGCTTCAAAAGCTTCCTGTAATTTCTCGCGCTCTATGTTGAACTTCTGCAGCAGCTTTGAAAAGTGCTTTTTTTCGAATGCCTTCCATGCCTGATCTACAATTTTAATTGCAAGATTTTTACCAGGCAAATCTTTTTCTGAGGCTTTTAGCTGAACCAAAAGGCAGTCCCTTAAATCTTGTGAAGCAATACCGATAGGATCGAGCTGTTGAATTCGCTTTCGAACATCATTCACCATTTTCTCATCCACAAGAATACCATTATTAAAGGCTATGTTATCCACCACGGCTTCCAATTCGCGACGGAAATAGCCATCTTCATCCAAAGATCCCAATATTTGATCAGCAATGAGTTGCTCTTCATCTGAAAGATTCAAAAATACGACTTGCTCCTCCATCTCTTCTAAAAAAGAAGCTTGATAAGGGTTCGGCAAATCTCTCCACTCATCCATATCCGGGTTGTAAGAAGTGCTGAAGTCTTCTCCGTCGTATTCAGTATTGGTCTCAAATTCATCCCAATCCACTTCATGCTCTTCCAGGCTCTCGAGTGCTTCTTCCCTTTCTTCCTTCGGCTC
>Ga0136600_1000093_pt1 | contig 48953 bp, 42 predicted proteins | sample AntRauMFilla2698_FD_104634 | JGI IMG/M metagenome (GOLD analysis project Ga0136600, IMG submission 104634) | Saline lake microbial communities from Rauer Islands, Antarctica - Metagenome Filla 2 #698 | ecosystem: Environmental > Aquatic > Non-marine Saline and Alkaline > Saline | place...
AAAAGCTGGTCATCTTTTTGAGTTATAGAAAAAACTTCAAACGGCTCAGCTTTCTTACGCCAATTAAAAACTTCTCTCGAGAAGTCAAAGCCGTAAAGCCTTTTACCCCCAGCTTGGGAAGCAACTTCGGGCCACTCAAGAGGTCTGGGTTCACGGTAGAGAAGTTTTTCCCAAGCGACCTTAGATTCCTCAGAGTGTGGAAAAGCCAAATAGCAAATGCTTGTTTCTTTTTCTTCAAAGCGATTATCAAATCCAGTCAAATTAAAAGTGGGGCTTCTCTCAGTTGTATCTGTTAAAACACTTATGGCGAGCTCTCGATTAGGTGTGTAATACACCCGGCCATCATCTTTATAAATTTTGGCTTCCTCTTGAAAAAAAGGAATTATTTTTTTTCTCTCAATCTCTTTGTACCAATCCCTCAAACGATAGGTAAAAGTTTGAATACTCTCCAAGTTCTCGCCATGAAAAAGGGCAGCACCGATGGCCCCAGTCAAGATACTCGAAGCTTGAAGCCTCGTACTTCCGGTCAAAGCCTGTGGACCGGTAGTAAAGTTTGCTTTGAGGATATTTTTATTTTCAAAGACCTGACGACAACGCTCTAGTCTCACTAGAGAGTCTTCTGTGTTACAAAAGAGAAAGATACAGTCTCCCCCAATTTTTTCAGCGGCGAGGGCAGTACCAATAACCCAAGGAGTCTCTCCCCCTTCAGTTGTTGCTAAGAGGAGGTCTTTGTCACCAAAACCCAACTCCTCCAGTTGTCTTTTCCCATATTCTGGAAAATCTTCAAATTTCTCAATAGAGTGAATGAGCGCCAGATCACCTCCGGCCATAAAGGCGACAAGTTTATCCGCTTTATCTGGATACTCTTGGCGCCAAATATTTTCGATGACGAGAGATAATCTTCCGGTCGCACCACACCCTGAAAGAAAGAGACGACCACCTCTTTCAAAGCAGGCCATTATCTTCTGTGAAATATTGGAAATGAGTTCTGTTTTACTAGACAGGATATCGAGCATTTCAAAATCAACTTGCGAAAATTTCTCTACTGCTTCTTCTGGGTTGAGTATAACCATTTGCGAAAGACCAGTGGTGTGAGGACTGGCACCTTCTGTTAACAAATGCCCTAACTTAAAGTCATCTGCAATCTTAAGAAAATCTTCAGCACAATCCATTGGCCGCCAAGTCACTTTTTACTCTATCAATGAGATCAAAGAGGTTATAGGGTTTGGTGATAAGGCCTGTTCCACCTTTTTCTTTGATCATTGCATCGTCGACTTCCATATCTCCGGTACACAAGTAAAAAAGAAAGTCTGATTTATGAGTGCTTTTAATGTAATCCAGCATTTCAAGGCCTGTCATGCCTGGCATATGGGAATCGGAAATAATGACATCGACTTCATTACTTTCTAGATGGAATAAAGCATCTTTGGCATTGAGAAACTTTTCCACTTTAAAACCTTCAAGCTCAAAGGCTTCTGCCACAATTTCAGCAAGGTCAATCTCGTCATCAACGACTATAATGTGGCAATTTTCTATTCCCAAAAACAACTCTCTATAAAGTTTCGGTCACTTAAACTAATTATAAAGGGAAAAGGAAAATAAGAAAGTTAAAAAAAACCCACCAAAGAAGGTGGGTCATGAATACTTAATTTTACAAAAGGACTATTTACTCAATGATCTCGAGAACTGATCTCTTCTTGAGCTTAGTTGAAGCTGCATTAAGGATAGTCCTTAAAGCACGAGCTGTTCTTCCCTGCTTTCCGATAACTTTACCGAGGTCTGTCTTATCAACTTTTAACTCGATAACAGTAGTTTGCTCGCCAAGGATTTCGTTAACGGTTACTTGATCAGGAATATCAACTAACTGTTTGCTTACATATTCTATAAGGTCTTTTAATTCACTCATAACTGACACTCTCTCCACAAAATTCTTAAATTAGAGCCCTTATTATAAAGACTCCCACAAAAATCAAAAGCTCTTATTGGAATTAAAGCTCTACTTTTGCTTGCTTAAGAAGAGTACGAACAGTGTCGCTAAGTGCTGCGCCCTTATCCATCCAAGCTTTGATTGCGTCTGTTTTTACGTTCTTAAGAACATCGCCTTCTGCACCTTGGGGATCATATTGACCAAGTCGCTCGAGAAAACGACCATTTCTTGCTTTTCTTTTGTCTGCAGCAACTATTGTATAAACAGGACTGTGAGTTCTACCACCACGCTGAAGTCTAATTACGACCATGAACATTCTCCTACATTAGGTCCGATATATTTGAAGGTCGAAATTAAGCAAAACAAAGAGATAAGTCAACAAAAACTGGTAGAAAATACAGGTTTACTGGCCATTTTCCACCCCCATGAAGTAAAAAAAACCTTATGAAATGGATAGTTTACGGAATTTCTGTACTTTTAACGCTTTCAGTTACACATGGTGAAACTATCGACATGCGTGGAAAGCGCGTACCAGGGCTCAAGCTCACTTACACCAGCACACTTGTCTTAGAGCAACTGGCTAGAAGACGCTCCAAAGGCCAAGTGGACATAGAAAAAATCAATGTTTCAATGCATTGCTATAAGAAATGGAAAGTTATTGGGCGAAAAAATACCCTAACCTACCAATGCCAACCTTATGAAATTGAGGTTCCGGGCAAAATGCCTAAATAGCGTTGTTTATTTAAAGAAACGTGCAACCTGTTGATTAAAAGAATCCACCACCCCACGGACCTTTCTTTTTTCCTTTTTTAGGCTTCTTACCAGTGCCGGCTGCTTGACGAAAACCTGGATTAGATCCCGGCATTCCAGGCATGCCACCACCCATACCGGGCATTCCTGGCATTCCTCCTTTCATCATCTGCATCATTCCTCCCATCATTTTTTCCATCTGACGAAACTTAGCAAGAAAGTCTTCAACGGCCTTAATGGTGCTTCCAGACCCATTAGCAATTCTCTTAATCCGGCTCTCTTTTAAGAGTTTATAATTCTGACGTTCAGCTTTGGTCATGGAATCGATAATAACTCTCATCCTCTTCATTTCATCCTCGGCTGGGCTAAGGTCACCAATATCGCGAAGAGCACCACCCATGCCTGGAATCATCTTCATAATACTGCTCATAGAGCCAAGATTCTTCATCATATCCATTTGCTTCATGAAGTCTTCAACTGTGAACTTGCCTTTTTCAAGACGCTTCATCATATTTTCTGCTTCATCTTTGTCGATGGCCTCTTCAGCTTTCTCGACGAGGGAGACAACATCACCCATATCGAGAATTCTGCCGGCCAGCCTATCGGGATGAAAGAGCTCTAAGTCCTTCATCTTCTCACCAGTAGAAATATACTTAATAGGGACACCAGTCACATGACGAATGCTTAGGGCCGCGCCACCTCTTGCATCAGAGTCCATTTTTGATAGGACAATACCAGTTAGTCCCATGGCTTCATGGAAGGTCTTTGCTACGTTGACAGCTTCTTGACCGGTCATCGCATCAGCAACCATTAAGACTTCAGGATTTTCACCTCCAATCTCTTCTCTAACCTCACGCAACTGTTGCATAAGTTCATCATCAACGTGCAAACGTCCCGCGGTATCAATAATCACAACGTCTTTATGTTGCTCCCTTGCCGCATTAATTCCGGCCCGAGCAATATCTTTTGGGTGCATTGAGAGATCACTATCGAAGTAATCCATGTCCATGCTCTTTGCGAGGGTAATCAACTGGTCTTTAGCTGCTGGTCTAAAAGTATCGGCTGGTACAAGAAGAACACTTTTTTTCTTCTTATTTTTGAGATGAAGAGAGAGTTTCCCAGAGAATGTTGTCTTCCCCTGACCGTTAAGACCGACGATTAAAACGGGAATAGGGCCAGGCCTTTCGAGATCGAGCTCTTGATTTTCCTGTCCCATAATATGAGCCAGCTGGTCGTGAACAATTTTTATAAATTGTTCCTCTGGATTAACGCCCTTAATAACCTTTTCCCCTAAGGCTTCTTCTTTAACATTAGCGACGAATTCTTTTACGACTTTAAAATTCACATCCGCTTCAAGAAGAGCTTTTCTGACCTCTTTGAGGGCCTCTTCAATATTAGATTCAGAGATTTTTCCCTTACCTTGGATATGTTTAAATGCGGTTGAAAATTTCTCGCTGAGATTATCGAACATGGTCAATTTCCTTAAGGTTTTACTTTTTGGGCACAATTTAACAAGAAATCATGGGCTTAGCAATGTGGGAAGACCATCAAAAAACTCTTCTCCATGAATATTTTTAGGCATTTAGACCTTTCTGATTGACCCTTGTCGTCGATTTTACTAATTTCTCTTTCATGTTTTCAGAAGAGCTCCAAGCTAAAATTAACGGCCTCAAGTCTAGAAGAGTTCCCATAAAGTTGGGACAAATCTCTTTTGATTCTCCGCTGCTACTAGCGCCGATGTCAGCCATTTGTAATGCTCCTTTCAGACTATTGATGGAAGAGCTTGGTGCAGGAGGGACCGTTAGTGAGTTGATTTCATGCCATGGCATTAATTATCGCAATGAGAAGACGAGGCAAATGCTTACCATTCACCCTAAAGAAAAGAATATCGGTATTCAGCTTTTTGGTGAAGACACTCAATCCATGGCCCGCGCTGCGGAGTATGCGAGAGAGTTTAATCCCAAATTTATTGATATCAACATGGGTTGCCCCGTGAGAAAGGTAGTTTCCAAAGGTGGAGGTTCAGCACTTTTAAGGGAGCCTAAAAAGCTGTCCGAATTTTTTGGCGAAATAAAAAAGGCGATAGACATTCCCCTAACCATAAAAATTAGGACTGGATGGGATACTGATAGCATTAATGCTCAGGAGATAGTGAATATAGCTGATGGAGAAGGAATCGAGTTCGTTGCTATCCATGGCAGGACCCGTACCCAACAGTATAAAGGCACGGCAAACTGGGAACTTCTTGAAGAGGTGGCCAAAAACTCTCCCTTACCTATTATTGGAAACGGAGACCTTCACTCTGCTCCTCTTACAAAGGCCCGCATGAATCAAACGTCTTGCCAGGCACTGATGCTTGGAAGAGGCCCACTTCGCGACCCATTTATCTTTTTAACAAGCTATCTAGATGACCCAAGTCAGTCTCCTTTCACCCCAAAGAATTATTTAGAAATCATTCATGTCTACTACCAACTACTCCAAGACTACACAGACAAAGAAAGAAGCCATCTTATTCAAGTAAGAAAAATGGTTGTTTGGTTTGTTGCTGGTTTTGCAGGAGCTGCCGAATTCAGAGGGAAGCTTTTTGCCAGTCATGATATTAAGACAGTAATGGAACTTACGACTGAATTTCTCTTAGGGCTTGAAGAAGCTAATCAGGGAGACAAAAAAGTAAACCTTAATCAACCCTTTATGATGGGAGGACACGGCTAATTTTAGTCAAAGCTCTTTTGCATCTCCTTCATTTTTTCATTTGATTCTTTCAAGCTCTTTATACTTTTTTGCAATTCCATAAGCGCAGGATTGCCTTCAATAACTTTCTTCACTTTTTCTATTTGAATCTTTTCAACTTTTGATTCAGTGCCATCCTTACCCAGTACAACCTTGTTTACACTTTCAGCATCAATTCCAGTTTGGCCAGCGGCACCAACAGTACTGGCGGCTCCACAGCCGATAACTTGGCCTTCGCTATCAAGTTGAACAATAAGTTCGATAACCTTTTTAATCGAAGAATTTCCGAATGTTTTCTTTGTTTTCTTTAAATTGACAACTAACTTTAAAATGCCACTATTTTTTTCGTCTGTATCATAGAAGAACTTCTCTTTTTTAATGCTCTCCAAAACAAAATGCCTATTGCCATACTTTTCCCCTACTTCAAAAAGGACGACATCATTTGGCGTAAGTATTTTATTAAGAGAAAATTCGGCGTCAGGAGTTAAGGAGCTTCTCCCCAAGTTCTTTTCGCAATAACCAGGAGTGCTTAGATAGCTGTTAAGCTTTTGGACAAACTCCGTAACTTCAGCTTTTGTTGCTACTGTATTTTGTCCTTTTAATTGGTTCTCTTGCATCCTCATCATAAAGACAGCAAGAAGCCCCATGAGTCCTGAAGCAATAACAACCTGAACAAGGGACATCCCAGATTCGTTTCTTAAAAACATCTCATTCCACCTTTTACCCTAAAAATCGCCAAGTTTTTAAGGCACTAGTATTTTAAAAATCTTTTACTCTTCGGCAACTAAACTATTGTTTTTAAATAATACCTCTATTCGAAAACTAAAAAGGTCAAGCTTTCGCAGTAAAATGTCGAAAAGACAGTTGGTGAGGATTAATTGTGAAAATAAGTTGTAACTATAAATGGAAAATTGTCTTAGTGTTTTTTTTATCACTAACCCTGAATCTTCAATCTTTTGGAGACGAGGATGAGGTCGAAGACCTCGTTCCTAGTGGCGACTCGATGCCCCTAATCTCCCCTGCCGTTGCCGAAGTCGCTAGGGAAATGGAAAGTGAAGTTGTAAGAGAAGAAGCTCCTAGCGGTATAGCTGCTAAATGCTCTGATAACTCAGCCTCCCTTTCTGACTGTGAAAAAAGCCAATGCATCCTAAGAGACTTTCAGGGAAAAATATTCAATTTAAGCCATCCTGATGATGGAGTTCCCCTTAAGGAACTAATGGCCTCAAGGGATGACATTCTCTCAAAAATGAACCTCCTCCAGGGCCTTTTAAAAATATGGGATGATTACTATTCTTATTTAGGAGATAGTGCTGAGTTAACAGCTAATTCCAAACTTCGAACTCCAGGACCAGTTCAAGAGAAAATCCAAGGCCTCCTTGAACTTAAAACTTTCATTAATAAGAACCAGAGTGCAGTCATGCGCCATCAGGTGATGGCCGAATCGATGAGTCTTCTTGATCTAGATGCTATGGGGAATCTTTCAAGTGATGAGGACAAATTTAACTACATAAAGAATCAATTTGTTGGTGCTTGCGCCCAAGCAGAAAATCAGAGTTTCTATATTTGTAATGAAGCGAAGAAGGACAGCAGATTTTGGGATAGCCTTAGCTTTTCCCCCTCAATTACTAATGACCCTAGAACAGCTTCTGAGTTAATGAATAAGTTTTCGAACACATTAGCAAATATTGATAAGGTAGAACTCTTAGATATTCCTGCCATAAATAGAAATCTTTCAAATCTCTTCGTTGATATTGGAAATAATGATCTTTTAGTCGAAAGTGACTTTGTTGATGGATTTACGACAATCATAAATCAATCTATCGAAACCTGTCGTGAGGCAGCACTTCTTCCAAGAATAATTGGTGGGGAGACCGTCGAACAAAGCGCGTCTGTTAATTGTTTTGATAGAGACTTAAGCCAGATCCCTGGTGTAAACGAAGACCAACTTAAAACTGTTCAAAACTCCCTCGCAAAAATGAGGGGCGTTGCTCCGGGTTCCCTCAATAGCCTTGCTAGTCTTACTGATGCCTATTTAAAGAACTCCGAAGATGTTCTCAATTCCCATGCTGAATCTGCTGGTGGCACCATTCAAAAACTTGCTGAGTTGTCGCAATCAAATCCAAATATTGCAACAGATATTCGTCAGGGAGGTAATCTCCTCATGATAAATGATGACAAAGCACCAACATCTTATCTTCATGCGCGAGAAGAGTTTAAAGACCTTTCTAAAGAGCGCCTCGTAACACTTAGTCGTCAGCTAACCTCAATACAAAAGAATAAGAAACTCTATCAGGACTTTAACGTTGATGGTCTTGATGTCAGTTTGGATATTGGAAAGAAGGCCAATGATAATTTAAGAGAACTCTTTGAAGGCTTTGATGAGGATATTTTCACCACCTATGACGGTCAAGATGACAAGGGAGAGCCTGAGCTTCACTTGAACTTACAGAATGTCAATGGTGGTCTTAAGGCGCTAATGGACAGCTTTTCACAAGAGGATGTCCAAAGAAAATTTTCAGATTTAAACGCCAGTTTAGAGGCCGTTAATTCTAAAATAAACAAAGTAAAAGGATATAACCCAGACCCACGGAATACTGATCAACCTCTTTACCAACAACTGTCACAGATAAAGAATTATCTCTGGTCGCCAGTTAAGAATAATTGTTCGAGGACTTCAGGTGATTTTGATATTGATGCTGGTGGATTTTGCGAATTTAATAGAGAAGATTCAGGTATTCAAAGTCTAATCAAAGTTGGAGATGAGTTTATTTCTCACCAGACAGAAGAAGAAAGTAAGCAATCACTTAATGACCTCAACGGGCTGTGCCAAAGAATTATTTCAAATAATTATGAAGATGAGGCGATGAAAGAGCTCAAAAGTGAGCTTACAAGTAAGAATATTTGTCGCAGTATTTCTACAGATACTAGAGTTGAAGAGAGAAGAAGGCTTGAGAGAGCAGCAGAAGATAAGCTTGACCATAATGAAATCTTTGAATTTGATGATGAAGGAAAGCTTATTGGCAGTTATAAGCCAAAGAGTAACTTCAACCTTGTTCTCACTCAAGCGGCTTATACGGTTAATGAGAATCTTCCCTTTTGGTTTATTCAATTACCTCAAATGGGAAGGTGGACTGATAGTATGAGAACTGCTGGCTTTCAAGAAAAGACGGCCCTTGCTTATAGAGATGCTCAAATTCAATCTTGGCAAAATATGACCACATGTGGCTTCTTTGGTTGTTTTTACAATACCACTATGATGGAAGGAGTCTCTCCTACTTTTGGAAATGCCGGCTTCAACTTTTCGACCACGGCCAACCCACTTAACCTCTAATTTCTTCAAATATTTAGTATTCTTAAAATTAACCACCTTATGCCACTATTCTAGTGCGCCACCTGCAGAAATTTCCTCCCCCTAAGACCACTTAAGGTACTGAAATCATGATTAACCGACTTCTCAAGTCCTATTAAGGTTTAAAATGGTCTAAACCCCTTTAAATAAACGGTTTTCACTCCGATAAGGTAAGTGGAAGAACGCGCTAAACATGGAAGGCGATGAGAGTTCATAATTTTCAATTTCTATTTACCGGGCTGATGCTTGTCATTTTGACATTGAACTCATGCGTGCCCCAACAAAGTAGTGGTGGAAAGAGACGCTCATCAAGTGGTGCCTCTGCGGAACCAACGGCAAAGTCGACTCCGCCTCCTCCAGTGTTCGATACTACTGGCTCGATTTACTGGTATTCTGGCAATTCTTCTTTCGATAATATCATCACCCTTAACGAAGATATCGCTACTGTTATCTACCTACGTGGAGAGGCCGTTAACTCTTTTCTTTCTTCAAGCCTTGATGGGACTGCACTCAATTCATCAAAGTCTTATTGTATGGTCGCCTCTTACAACACTTCTGGCGCTCAAAAGAATTTAAGAATAAGAGCGATTCCTATAAGCTTTTTCAACTTTCAAACTTCAACGCAGGAACGTCTTCTGCGCCTCGACTTCCCTGACAAAAGTTCTTCTCAATCCACTTGTTCAGGTACCGCGCTTAATATCCTCACAACACCAGATTCTGGTAGTAGTGTGGCGAACTTCGATAGTGCCTTTTCCACAAACGAACTTTGCCCTACTTGCCGTGGCATAATTGCCTCAACTGACGTAAGTCTCTACCTCTCCAATACTGGCTCTAACCTTACCGAAAATGACCGTCTCCCTGAGTCTAATCTGAACCTGGGGGATATGATCTTAAGAATTGATACTCAATCAGGAAGTTTAGACCAAGGCGGATCCTGCAGTGACTCTGCATGTTTGGCCAAAGGCTTTGATTGCTGCCTAGATGGTCAATGTGTGAACGATGGTAGCTTAAAGCCAAACGCCTCAACAGAGCAAGACTTTACAGATGCGCTCAATGACGTTGCCTCCAATCCTAATAACTTTATTAACTGGCCTTCCATTTACTTTGTCTGTGGCGCCACTCCCCCAGTTCCAGTCGCAACACCAACACCTCTTCCAGATGCGAGTGCAACTGCATCAGCGAGAGTAGAAGAGCTCATAAAAGATTTTAACTGTCTTGAGGAGGGAAAGAATGCTTTCCCTGACTTTGCAGGAAACAATGTCTGTGAGCCAGGCTTTAACCAAACAAGCTTTGAAGCTGTAAGGTCAAAAGTTTGGGCCTATTGTGGATGTGAAGCGAATCCATTTCCTACTGATCCTGATGACCCTTCATGCCCTGATTTTGGCTTACAAGCCACAAGGGATGTCTTTGATAATATTACCGATATCACCTGTTTCACTCCCCAACCTCCTTCGGAGCCAACTCCTTTTCAAAACCTAAGTCTAGGAGTTAATACTCGTTCAGCGCCTCATCGTTTCTTTCGAGCAGATACTGGTGAAGCTGTAGATGATATAACAACACTCGAAACAACAGTTAAGCCAGAAGGAACTCCTTTTCAATACACTGATAATTCTTCAAAGACTGATCCCGACTGTTCGGGAGACTCAACGGGCTCTTCGTCTGCTGAGTGCCAATTCAATATGAATTCAATTTTTGGCCAATTCAATGTAGAGTTAGACCAAGCAAGACCTGCAACGGTTGTCTCTCTTGATTTTGATCAAAGTTATATCATCTCAGTCATAAGTGGTTTTTATACTCCTTGCCCAACTTGTACAACAGATGCATGGTTTGCTGGCTTTACTGCTCATCCCTCATCGCAAAATGGTAATGGACTAAGTGCTGTCGGTTTTACAACGAATAGGGAGACTTTCGGTGACAACTCTACAGGTGGTAACTACGAAGACACCCACTTTGGTAGGGCCTGTTTCTTACCTCCGACAATGATCCCTTTCAGCCATAAGCCAGAGCTCAATGTGAATCAACAAAGACAAGATCGATTAACGACTCAAGCTGCACTCTTTGTTAATGGTTATCAAAGGGATTGGTATGGATTTAATAAAGGCGCACTCATCGGCTCCTTTGATGGTGCAAAATGGTTTGCTATTGGAAATAATCGCAGAGTAACTTCGACCTCAGGAAAGCTCTTTTTAGCAATTAATGCTCCCTACGCCGACCTTACAGATCCTTCTGATGTTATTGTCCAGATTATCCTCGACCAAGGCGGAACTCTCGCCCCTCTACACGACTATAATCCTGAACTCAACCCTGACAGCACAGAACAAAATACTGGAGGCACTTGTCAGTTTTGGCACCAGTGTGAAGTGGATACGGATTGCATTACTCGTTTAGGTTGGGAATACATGTGCGTCGATACAAATAATTATCGCACACGTCTCCAAAAGTATAATGTCTTTGCAGAAGAGTTAGCGAATCAAGAATATGACAATGCCACCTTTACACGTATCCTTCAAAATGGAATGCCAAGTGGCAACCGTAAAAGGTGCGTCTATAGAGGAGCGGGTGCTATTTGTAAGGGAGACTTTACAGCAAACCTCGAAACTAATCGTCAAAAAATGTTTGCCTGTGCTCCGAACTTTCACTGTGCTTCATTAGATGCTTCAGAGTTTAATAGCGGAATTGTTAGGACTCCAATAAACAACGGAAATATCCGCTTTGGGATGGACGCAAATATTCTTGGGAGACCAAAGAGTTACTCGGAGGCCAATGAAACCCTACCTGAGAATGTAAAAGAAAATATTCGCCACAATGCCGAGATTTTTACGACTGAAACCCTAGATATTGGTATTTGTAGACCTGGTAGAAAAATTACGCAAACAACCCTCATTAATCAACATGTTGATAGAGACACTGCTGGTAGAACTGATTACATAGGCCAAGTAGGTGCCTGTAACTCCTCTGGAGTAACGAATACGAGAGTGATGGGCTGCCCAATTATTCAAAGGCAAGAAGGCTCTTTTACGCCAAAAGGAGACCTCCTTTTAACCGTAAATCCGTTGCTGCAAATCACGCAAAACAGTTGTGGTGGAGAATCTATTTATACGGATGCGAGTGGCTTTGATATCTCGCCTTTTTCTACAATTGAAAGTGACCCCATTAGAATCGTTAATAATATTATCTCTCCTGTTATTGCAAAGGATGCCTGTCTGCGCAGACCTGGCTCTGTTTGTCATACTGACCTTGACTGTAGTCCCAATAGACTGCATGAAGTTTTGGCCTTTGCTCAGGCCCAGGAGCAATTTGGGGATACAGAGGCAGAATTAAAGTATTGGCAAGAAGGTCTTATTTGTGGCCAAGCCGCAGAGAAACCACTTATTCAAAGTGATGCCTATTTTGACTATGACATGAGTAAGAATAGATGCTGCCGAGAGGCCGGAAAAGATTTTACCATGTATACCCAAGGAGAAATTAGCAGCCAAACTCTTAACTCAAATCTCGATGTGGATAGATTCCCTCACGATGACCCAACGGCGACAGGAAGGTATAGCCGCTACGTTGCTGCTGGAGCGAGAGATGAAAGTAACTACACCAATATGAGTGTTCCCTATTCCCAAGTTCCTGTCGTTGATTATACTGGAAACATCCCAAAAGCTTTTCAATGGAAGACGCTCAATGATACAGGAAGCCTTACTTGTTGTGGTGGAGGCTGGATTAGAAAGTTTACTGATGGTACGGTTAATTGGGACGACCCAAGTCGCCTTAGGATCAACCCAACGGGCTTTAAATGTCTGAATTATGCCTACGAAATTCCCGAACAAGACCCTTTAGAGTACTTTGCTTCACCTGCAAACTTTGCTCTCGAGGCGAATCGCTTTTGCCTATCTCCTCTTGAGGGTGGTTGTAGCCAAATCCCTTTTCCTGAGCCTACTAGTGATGGCACAATTCAAGTACCAATATTAAGAAATGACTCTAATGCCGGTGTGCTTGGAGCCAATACAGCAGTCTTAGACACAACTCCAGTCAATACTCCTACTGAAGGTGGAGTAAAAGGCATGGAGGCATTAAGTCCTTATGTTCCGTATGAGCCAGTTCCATTTATCAATACTGTTTCACTCAATAACGAAACCCCCTCAGACCGTTTTACTTACTTTCATAGTTCAGTAGATTACTTTGGAGTGAGCTTCTACCTTCCTTCATATGTTGGTTTTGTTCAATCACAACCCATTGGCGCTGTTAATCAAAACTTATCATTAGTAGAGTATGTTTATTATGATGCTGATGGTGCAGTTATTGGAACGACAGTTCCAAGCTTTGTTGACCCTTGCACCATCACCAATAATCCAGAACAAGACCTCATCTTTGATCAATTCTGTATTACTAATGTTGCAGGTGAAGTTGTCTTTCATGGAAGAGCTGCTTCAGGGGACGCCACAGATCCAGGCTCTGTAACAGATGCTGATGGCAACCCTTGGGATCACGCTGCTATTCGCATAACATTCAATGTCCCCAATGGGGTCGATTTCTTTTACAATGTTGGCGGAGCCCCAGTACAAAATATAAATAGAGAAGGTATGGTCAGAGGCAATGAGCTCTATTACTTAACGAAGCTAGGCCGCTTAGAGCTTCTTGGGATTCCCCAGATATTTTATGAGCCCATTTTCTGTAATACTGATCATGACAAGCTGGTCTCAGGTATCTTTGGAAATATGGAAGATCGAGACGACTTTTTTATTAATTCATTTTCCATGGCAGGTGCTAATCTCAATGAGAATGGGCGGCCTCTTATCTCTATGTATGATGAGCGATATGATGTAGCAAGTGCAGCACAAACTTCCGTCTATGATATCGGAGGAACAACTGTAAATGATAGAGCACAATTTTATGATAATGACTCCAATAGAAACGAGCGCTTTGTTTTCAATAAAGATAGCTCTGGTGGAGAAGTGGTTACTATTCCCGAGATCTTCAGCCCCAACGATTTCCGCTGTTGTGTGAAGCTTGGAGAGGCCTCAAACGAAGATGGTCGATGTTGTAGTGGTAATAGAGATGGCGATGGTCTTTGTAAATTACCTAAGGGTGCAGACCTGCATGTTTATTTTAATAAATTTGTTTCCGGTGAAGGTATGGGAGAAAACCTACCAGGTGGTGGCCTTTTAGAAGTCGACTTTATCCCTGAAACAGGTGAGCCTAAGATTACTTCAGCAGTGCTTAATAAGGTAAGTTCACTAGGAATCGCCTTTTGTGAAAGTGGCGAAGTAAGAGGTGGAGGCGCCTTTGGCTTCTTCTATCCAGAACCAAATAATGGTACATTTCAACATAGAGAATCTGTAAATATTGAAGATACAAGAATGTATTCTATCATTGACTCAACGAGGGACTTTGATGGAGAAAATGAATCTGGTACTTCCCCCTTCTTAGAGGGATTTCGCTGGGACCACCACCTATATTGTCGTTAAGATGAACGATGATCAGCTAAAAAAATTCTATGCCAATATAGCAAAGCAATTCGGCTTAAGCTCCCGTTCAACGATGGAAGATTCTTATATACGCAAAGCTGAGAACGAATTCTTTATCGATTCGATTGGAGAATTAACTGCTGCCGCTTCATCAACGCTCACAATTGTCGATCTTGGTTGTGGAAATGGACATACGCTAAGCCTTCTTAGTGAGAAGTTCCCCCAACACCGTTACATTGGAGTTGAATTTACACCAGAGCTTCTTGAGTTGGCCCAATCTCGAAATCTCAAGAATGCTCTCTTTTATAGTGGAGATATTAGAGACCTCTCTCCCCTTGCCCACTTTATTGCTGGTGCAGATATTGTCATAACTCAACGATCTCTCATTAACCTTCTCGGCAAAAAGCAGCAAGTAAAGGCACTTACCCAAATAAGTTGTATTCTTTGTGATGGAGGTAGCTTTCTTCTCAGCGAAAGCTTCTATGACAGTTGGTGTAACCTAAATTTTGCAAGAGAAGAGTTTGGACTCGAGCCTCTTCCGATGTCTCCTCAAAATCTATACTTAACAAACTCAAGGCTAAAAATACTTTCAAAAGTGGGCTTTGAAGAAGTCCCCCATACCATGGGCACTCACTACCTAAGCAGTCATTTCTACCTTAGTAGGGTTATTCATCCCCAATTAATGAGTGAGAGTTCAAAGCATATATCAAAGCATTTCCTCAACTTTTTTAATCAGGCCCTGCCCTCTGGAATTGGAGAATATTCACCTATTCAATTGCGATGGTTTAAAAAGTCTCTCTAAATTGCCAAAGTGCGAAAGCTCGACTATCTTTGGCGCTCAAATAGATTACCGAGATACTCTAACTATATGAAAAAACAAGGTTTTTTGGCTGTCATTTTCCTCATAGCAGTTCTTCCGAGCATGGCAGCAACCGTGGAGATATCTACAACTCATCCCCAAGTTGCTCATGTTCTCGATCATATGGCACAGCTTTATGGCCAAGGTCATAAGAGCGCGTCTCCTTGGACGGTAAAGTCTCTTTTCAAAATGAAAAATGCTCACCATTTTGAGCCTACGATTTCTGATCTCAAGAAGCTAATGAGGTCCTCTCCTCTTATAGCAGGACCGCTTCATCATCAAGGGTGGGTAACCAAAGCGGAAAAATCAGGAATGCTCCCAAAGGCCCATCTCTTACTCACTAAATCCAATATATCTGATGAACATTTTTGGTTGGAAACCAAGGCAGCATGCCAAACCGAAGATTTATTAAGAGAGAAAATTAATCTTTGGTCAAACTCTCAATACACAGAAAATAAATGGTGCCAATGGATAGAAAAAGAAGTTTTGGCCATAGGAGAGGAATTACAAGTAAAAAAAATTAAACGAATAATTCTTGCTCATAGTGCTCTTAAAAAACTTTTTCAATCGCTGGGGATGGAAGTTCTAGTTCTCAGAAGTGAAGACCACCATCAAGAAGTATCCATGTCCATCCTGAAAACGGCCATGGCTTGGCTAGAAGAAGGAGAGGCTAAGAAGGTCCTAATGATCAAAGAAGATGGCTTCTCTTTTCCCTTGGGACTGCAAAGAAAAGATCGATTCCTTATTAATTGGTCATCACTCGTCAATCGACCTGAGCCCCTTACTTCTCTAAAAGAATCTATTTCTAAATTACAGGAGAACTACTAGTGGATACTCAGAAGCTTCTCACTGTAAATAATGTAAGCTTTAGCTACGAAAGTGAGGAAGTGATCTCTAAGGTCTCCTTTGAAGTTCATCAAAAAGAGATTCTAGGCATTCTAGGACCAAATGGAGGAGGAAAGTCTACGCTCTTGAAATGCATTGTCGGACTTCTTAAACCAAGTCACGGCAGTTTAACTTTTTGGAATAACGGAAAACAAACGAAGAGACCTCCCCTCGTTTATATCCCCCAAAAAGATAGTATGAATATTAGCTATCCCATGACTATTGAAGAGATATTAAGGGGCGCTCGAATTCCCGAAGGGACTGTTAGTAGAGAAGAATCTGAAAATGCTCTCAAGAAGGTAGGTTTGGAAAAGGCAATGGATACAAAACTTGGCGCCTTAAGTGGTGGTGAGTTCCAGCGTGTCCTTCTTGGTAAGGCCTACCTTAACAATGCTCAACTCGTTCTAATGGATGAACCAACAAAAGGTTTAGACGGCGTTGGTCAGGATAAGCTGTTGGAAATTATCCATAACTTCAAAGAGGAAAAACAGGCTGGAATAATTCTTGTGGAACATAATATTGGCCAAGTGCTACGCCACAGTGATCGTCTCCTATGCCTCAATCGTAACTATCACTGGCATAACCATAGAGATATGATCGATAAAAAAATTCTTGAATCCACCTATCACTGTGAATTTGAACACCTTCTTATTCATGAAAACAAAGGGGATATCCTCTCCCACGACCATCATCAATTACACCGCAATTGCTCTCATCATGAAGATTCAAATAGTGACAATGAGAACGATAAAGTTAAAGGTGAGAAGAAAGAATGAGCATCCTTACCGACTTTCTTACCTACCCCTTTCTCTTCAAGGCCCTCCTCTCAACAGTAGGACTTTCGATTCTGTGTGGGCTTCTCTCGCCAATGGTTGTCGCCAAAAAATTTGCTTTTATGGGTGCATCCATTAGTCATGGCGCCCTTCTAGGGGTGGCAATAAGCCTCTCTTTCCTTGACGGTGGCACAACAGCTCATAGTGCTGGAATTTTCTTTATCACTCTTCTGGTCACCATTATTGCTGCAAGCCCTCTTGCCTATTCTACTTTCCGTCAAAGGCTACCAAGTGATGCCCTAATCGGACTGTTCTTTACTGCAACAATGGGCCTAGGTCTACTCATCCATCAGGCACAAGGGGCATCTACTGGAGACCTATTAAGCTTTCTTTTTGGTAATATACTTACTATTGACTATTTTGACCTTGGTCTTTTAGCTGTCTTAATTGTTATTATTACACCTGTCATACTTCTTTTTAAAAACCAATGGATGCTGTTTATTTTTGATGAAGAAGCTGCCGCAATTCAGGGCTTAAGTAGTTTCCGCTATCACTTGTCTCTGTTTTTAATGCTGACACTCATTATTGTTGCTGGATTAAAAGTGAGTGGAGTTATCCTCATCAATTCTTTTCTTTTGGTTCCAGGTATTTATGCCTTGAAATTTGCCCCAAATGCCTCTTCAACTTTCCGCTATGCCATCCTATTTTCTACCTTCACATCCCTCACAGCGCTTATTCTTGCCAACTCATTTGACCTGCCTACTGGAGCGACAATAGCAGTCACTCAAGTGGCGACTTATATCCTCTCTATTGTTATGTACAGGAAGTAGATTCACCACAGTTGTCACATTTAAAGCAGGTCCCTGAGCGAACCAACTTAAAGTGACCACAAAGAGGGCATGGTTCCGGAGCGTGACCACTTGCAGCCGCCTTTTTTGCCTCCCCTTTGTGGGATAAGGGTTGGGATAACTTAGAGCCGTCTCTATAAAGAGCGAGAGACTTTAACCCAAGACGATGTCCCATAAGGTAAGCTTCTTTCACTGTTTCAATACTTGCTTGGAAAGATAAGTTAACTGTTTTAGAAATGGCCCCACTAATAAAAGGCTGAACCGCTGCCATCATTTTCAAATGACCTTCTAAACTTACAGTATCCCTTACGTCCTCACTTGCACTTATGGCACAAGCAAAGATTTTTTGGTGTACGGGTTTTAATTCCTTTGATCCAAGGAAACTATTATTCTCACTCACATATTTCAGAAGATTGTTGAGAACCTTACCTTCATAACCAAGATTAATGAGAGCTTGCCGTACAGATTGATTTACTATTTTAAACTCTCCCCCATCTGCCAGGCCCTTAAACTTTATGAGGGAATAGTCTGGTTCAATGCCCGTGGTATCACAGTCCATAACAAGACCGATTGTTCCTGTAGGAGCAATCGCCGAGACCTGAGCATTACGAAAACCATACTTTTGTGCCTTCTTAATGGCCTCTTGCCACAGAGTCGCAGAAACTTTCCATAACTCCAATGTATCACTTTCAAGGCCAGCAGAAGAGCTCGACTGCTTTTTTACAAAAGAATTATGTTTACGAATAACCTTGAGCATCGAATTTTTATTTTTATTAAACTCCTTAAACGCTCCACACCTCTCTGCCATTTCAGCACTTGTTAAGTAGGCGCATGAGCCCATCAGAGAACTTATCGCCCCGGCAAGGTCTCTTCCCTCCTCACTATCATAAGGAATTCCCCAGGTCATAAGAAGAGCTCCTAAATTAGCAAAGCCAAGCCCTAAGGTACGAAAGGCATAAGAGTTTTCTGCGATCTCCCTTGTCGGATAATGTGCGCTGCCCACACTAACTTCCAAAACTATAGTCCATAGTCGACAGGCATGCAGAAACTCTTCCTCTTTAAATTCCCCAACATTCGCAGGATTGAAGAATTTTATTAAGTTGAGTGATGCCAAGTTGCAAGCCGTATCGTCTAGAAACATATATTCACTGCAGGGGTTTGAACCATTAATACGTCCTGACTCTGGACAAGTATTCCAATCATTTATAGTGGAATCATATTGAACACCTGGATCAGCGCATTTCCATGCAGCTTCACAAAGAGAACTCCAAAGTTTTCGCGCAAAAACTGTTTCCCCTTTTTTGGGGTTGGTGCGCCACCTTAGCTTCCACTCTTTGTTTTCCTTTAAAGCCTTGAAAAATGAATTTGGGATTCTTACTGAAGTATTAGCATTTTGGCCTGAAACACTCTGGAAGGCCTCTCCAAGCCATGAAGTATCTAGCCCTTCTAGAGAAGTGCTGTTGATGCCGTTAAAAATACTGGGGGCAAGGTTGAGAAGGTAACTCTCTGGTACACCCTTCTCAATGGCTTCTTGATAAATTGTTGAAATACTTAATTTGTCTCCATTAGCTGCGCTGATGCTAGCTTTTAGCCTAGAGAGTACCTTGCTACCACTAACCAAGGCAGCAACCTTCTCCTCTTCTTTTGCCTTCCATTCAATGAATTCAAAAATATCAGGATGGTCTACATCAAGGCAAACCATTTTGGCAGCCCTGCGAGTTGTCCCACCACTTTTGATGGCACCAGCAGCAGCATCTCCAATTCTTAACCAACTCAAAAGACCTGAGCTCGTTCCGCCACCGGATAAAGGTTCACCCTTACCCCTTAAGCTTGAAAAATTTGTTCCTGTGCCTGAACCAAACTTAAAAAGTCGCGCTTCACGTACCCACAAATCCATAATCCCACCCTTTCCAGTGAGATCATCCCTAACACTTTGAATGAAGCAAGCATGAGGTTGTGGCCTCCGATAAGCTTTTTGACTAGGCTTTAGTGCACCAGAAATATCTACGTAGAAATGCTCTGTTTCCCCTCCTTCAATTCCATAGGCTTCATATAAACCTGTATTAAACCACTGTGGTGAATTGGGGGCCGCCATTTGATGGGAAAGCATATAAAGAATTTCATCATAGAAGACCTCTGCATTGGCCTTGCTGAGAAGTCCTTGGTTCATTGCCCCTTTTTTCCAGCTAAGGGCCATCCTTTCAAAAATAGCACGGGCGTCATTTTCCGCTCCCTTGAGTCCCCCTTTATCTCGCGGCACACCTGCTCTTCTGCGATACTTTGAGGCCAAGATATCCACAGCTATCTGAGACCAGTTCTCTGGAGCAACAAAGTTGACCTTTTCGCTTTCCTTCTCTGTCTTGGAGTTAATATGGGAAGTTCGTTTTACAAACTTTAAATTGCCATAAGGAGAATCTTTGGAGCTAAATAGTCTCTTAATTTTCATTCTTTTATTTTAAAGCAAAGTTTAAAAAAATATAAGATAATATAGAGAATTCTAATGGAATTGTAGTACCTAAAAGGAATCAATGAATTACACTCTGACTATACTTTTTACCTTATTCACTCTTCTTTCCTGTCAAGCAGAGAGCGAAGGCGATAAATTCACAGGTCTCGACTATGAGGGTAATAAAAAGACTTGCTCACCAATGAAAGATACTATGTGCACAGAGATATTTACTCCCTCTGATGATTATGGGCTAAAGTGTAAGGATGCTGGACACAAGGCCATTCAGTGTGGATGCCATGACTGGATATGTATAAAATGAAAAAGCCCTACAAAGTCAAACTTCACTCTCTCTTTCTCCCAATACTTGTCCTTGTTGCATTCGTTACGCCACTTATCAATCAAAGTGCTTTTAGTAGTGATGTTGTAAGAAATCTTTTGGTTGAAATGAAAGAAGATAAATGGAAATTACTCTCCTACTCAAGTATTCCTGCAAATGTCGTTACTTTTAAAGAGGAGGTAATGACTCTAGAAGTTAAAAATAGTGCTAGTCCTATCATCTACCCATTGCCACAAGGCCTTGTGATCAAAAGCATATCCTTGGACTTGTTTATTGATGGAGAAATCTCTTTAGATAAAGTTAAACAAGGTCAAAAAGGGGCCGATGACTTTAGATTTCGTCTTGGCCTTGTATATGAAGGAGAGCAGACTCTAAACTTCTTTCAAAGAGCAGTTGCCCCAAAATGGATCACAGAAATGCATGCTTTGGCGGGTAAGAATCAAGGGGTTGATAAAATCATATTCTTTAATACTTACCAAGATTCAACCTTAGCAGGTCAATCAAGGGTTCATCCTCTCTCAGACCTTCTTATTGAGAATTTCTCTCTTTTGGTAGGCGACGACAAGGCTTGGCAAAGCATCACAATCAATGAAGTACCCAAAGGTAGAGTTTTAGGACTGTGGCTTAGCAGTGATGGAGATGATACTAATTCTAGCTACGAAATTAGATTAAAAAAACTCACTCTTCGCTACTAATAAGCTCAGCATAACTCTTAAGGGTTTCAATCATAAGGGGATACAATTCCTTCATCCTCTCTCTTTTAAAAGAAGAGTAAAGTACAGATAAGTTATCTAACACCTTTTCACCATGCTCTCGCGTTTCTTTGGGAAGTGAGAAGAGGTGCGATTCTTTGAGATCATTATTCACCTCTTCGATAACTTCTTTAAAATATTCTGTAATATCAAGTCCATCTTGAATGGCAACCTGAGGCCCAGAGTACTCAAAACGAGTTTTAATATCAAAAACAAGTCCTCTAAATTTTTTAAAGCTTTTGATGAGCCTATCGTTCCGACTGTGATTTAGAATGCTATCCCCAGTGAGGATTTGTTCCCTCTGCCTTACCGATTCTTCAAAATCATTTTTTACGACTTCAAAGGTTCTGAAGTCTTCCTCATTAAGATCATCCCTATGCAATTCAAATTGGTTTATAAGATTAACAATTTTATCTTTGAGAAAAATCTCATTACTATTTTTGAACCGATAGATAAATTCCGATAGGAGGTTCATCAAAAGAACGAGATCAAAAGAGCGGTTTTCATCCATAAAAAAACAGTAGCACCGATCGAGATTTAGCGCTTAGACAAAGGCCGAATTAGTTACTAGTCTCGACCCTCTTAGGAATAGGAACAGCACCTGGATCAATAGTATCACCTGTAAAGGGGCTCTTTAGACTATCGTGAAAGAACAGAAGGTTCTGATCAACCCCTCTGCTCAAAATAGTATTTGAGAATTCCATATAGCCGGCTTCTTCCCAGAGAATATTTCCTTCCTTATCAACCTCGTCTGCCAAGAATATCTGATAACGAAGTCCCTTCTGTGAGATTGTTTCTGCTAGCTCTTCGCGAAAATCATCTCTTTTAATAACCTCTTGGCCATCAAACGCCTGTATTTTTATCCATGCTGGTGTCACGACATCGCTGGGATCATCAATTCCCATTTCAGCATACTGATGCAGTGGTCTTAACTGTGGATTCATATAGGGAAAGCTTTTCTTTAAATCGTTTGGATTAGAGAGTGCACCTTTGGCAACACCTAGTAAGGTAAAAATCTCATAAGACTGACGAATCTTTAAAACATTTAGCTGTGGCTGATTGGTCATGACACCATCAATATAGTTCTCTAAGACTTCTCCATTGAGATCATTTTGAAAGAGAGCATTTGCCGTGACCACTTTTTCATTTCTATTCGCTGTTGGGAATAATTTAAACGCCGCTGCAACTGAGCGCGTTTCATCTTTAGCTGGTCTGCCCATAACTTTCTGTAGCCAAGTTCTCTCTTTATATTTTGAGGGATTACCCTGGCTAATGGAAAGCCTTCCCAGTAAGGGGAACTCTCCCCCACGAAAAGCACCAGAGTATTTTGAATTGTTAAATACCATTTTCCCTTCTACCCCAATCCCCATAGGATGAATGGGTTTATTGAGGCCTATGGTTCTATAATCGGCACCTTGAGTAAGAATCTCTTTGGAGCGTCTGCCGACAAAGAAATCAATAAGTCCTTTTTTAAAGAAACGAAACATTTGAAGAGGAATTGTTGGCGCTCTCCCAACCGGATAAGGGTCCTTCTTCATAATCGCAAGCACTTCATTGTAAGAGACAGGTTTTCTTGTCACAGGCTTTAAATTAAAACCTTTAACTCGTACCTTTTTACCCACTCCTTTTACAAGAAATAGCCTACCTTTATTTTCATCAAAGCTGACTTTTGTGACATCTTCACTTTCCACATTTTTTATGAATTGAACTTTTCCATCACTTAATCTTCTTACGACAACTTCAGTCCCATTATTAGATACTCTTAAATAACTCACAAAACTTCCAAAAAAAGCAGGCTCAATAGTTAAAGCATCAGGATCAATTGACTTTAAAAGGCTTGGTCTAAAAGCGTCTAGTAATTCTCTCATCCCCTCATAACAGGCTTGGTCATCGTAACTACTAGGAAATCGCATTGAATGAGGAACATTTTGACAGGAAACTGCGAAAAGTCCTGAAAAAGTGAGAATTAAAAAAAACGAAAATGTACGTTTGTTCATAAATCTTTATCGGCTAGAAGTAATTCTAACTTATGATAAAATTAGGATATGAAAAGATCCTACCCGACAATTACACTTGGTTTTAGCCTTGCAATTATATCTAATATGTTGAGTATCCATGGACAAAGCCCTCATACAAGCATGGATGCTCCTCAAGAAAAACAGACAAAGTTTGACGAGACAAACTTTAAAAATCATATGATTAACCACTTCAATGAAGGCTGCCCCGCCAATTCTGAATGCACTCCAAAAATGGGAAAGGATTATCAGAGCTGGATCAAGTTTCTAACCTCCACAAATGGACTTAAAAAGAAAGTGTGGATGAGAGATAAGTTTAGGAAAGAGAAGGGAATTCCTTTTGAAATTTGGTTATCAGAGCAACAGAGGGCCGATGATAAGATTATCTTTTGGGATAGCCATTGTCGTAGTCATAATCCGGATAAAGGTCCAAAAATTCGCATTGGCTTGGCCATGGTAAAGCACCTCAATGAGCTCAAGGATTATAAAGAAAACGTCTATTTGCGCTTTATTGAGCGCTTTAAAGACAAAGGAAAAGCTCCGCAACAATACTTTGGCCCAAGGGATGAAACCCCGCTATACCTTGATGGCAATGAACTCATTTACCAAAGACTCCTTGAAGGTCATACCTACGGTATGTCAGTCTCCTCTTTAGGGGCCCTTCATATCGTCCCAACCATCTCTCCAAAAGAATTTCCTCAAACTATAGACTGTCCTGAAAATTTGGTCAGCTCTGTAACAAAGAAAAACCTACCCAAAAATCTTTATTCGGGCATTTATTGCCAAAGAACTTATAATATTAAGACTAAAAAATTTGAAACTCTTCTTTTTGGTTGGAGTTGCAACTGAAGACAACAATACTCTCCTGGAATCTCGAAAACTTCTACCTCTTTCCTGCTGGTCTTGGAGCTTACGCCCCTATAAAACCACCTGAGAAAGTTAAGGTGATTGCCACAATCATTAAAACGATAGCTCCTGATATATGTTTCTTTACCGAAGTTGGGGGAGAAAATAGTTTGAGTCACTTTAATGAGGAGTTCTTAGAAAATGGTTATCACGTCTTTTTAAAAAAAGGTAACTCCAACCGAGGTATTGAAAATGGGTACTTGGTATCAAAAGAATTCCTCTCCACTCATAACCTCTTTATCGAGCACTTAGGTCATGCAAGAAAGCCTATTAACTTTCTCTACCCTCACGAAGAAACAGAAAATAAAAGGCTTCTGAAAGGTGGTTATAAACTAAAGCATAGGAGTCATCGTCTAAGTCGTGACCTCTCAGAACTTCAGCTTTTTAAGGCAGAAGATACACATCGCCAAAAACCGCTACTTATAATGCTTGGGGTTCATCTTAAGTCCAAGCTCGATAAAGACGGAATTGACTGGCAGGGAACGAAGAGGAGACAAGCCGAGTGCCGTTATCTGAGTGAAGTATACACCAAAAGAAAGAAAAGGTTTGGTGATGAGCTGCCTATTATTTTAACGGGAGACTTCAATGGCGAACTTCATGCAAACAAAAGAGACCCTGAGTTTCGAGATATATTCTCTCATAGTGAACTCATCGACTTTAGTGATGCCCTCTCCCTACCAAGGGAAGAATGTGTAAGCTTTGTGGGTATGGATAAAGATAAGAAGAGCTTTGGCATTCAACTGGACTACTTTCTCTTGCCAAAAAATCAAATTAGTAAACTTAAGAAAGCGGGATGTGGCTTCTACCGCTTTCGCTCCCCTCAAGGCACCATCTACCCTCTTCCCCAAAACCCTGGTGCTCGCCACTCTATGCCAAGTGACCACTACCCCCTTGTGGTAGAGCTCATTCTCTAATATCCTTAAGGTATGAAAAATGTCCTTATTGCTTTGCTTTTCCTCTTTTTCCTTAGCCCTCTTATGGCCGGAGCCAAAATCCGCTGGGACCTGCAAGTTACCGACCCTGACTTTGAACTCAAAAACTATAAACTCGATCAAAAGAAATTTAAGCCATTCCTTGAAAAGACAAGTTGGCGCTGTTACGCAGGGGAAACAGAGACAAAAGGAAATATGGAGCTCAAAAACCTCTTCTGTGACTACTCTGTTGAGGAAACTGGAACAGTCGCAACGGTCATCTCCTGTTCCCCAGAGAGGAAGTACTCAGAGGCATTTTTTGACCTCTACGATGAAAGAAAGAAGCTTAACTTTAAAGTCATGCTTACATGTCGTTTTGAGTAGCTGATTATGTTCTCAAGCTTTATTCCTAACCCATTCCCTCATGCTCATAGCCCTTCTTTATGTTTCTATAAAGGTAGTGTTTATGGCACCTTCTACGGCTACAATGAAGAAGAAACTCAAGAGGCTAAAATTCTTGTCTCTAAATTTAATCAGTCTTTAGGTAAATGGACCGTGCCAGAGGTTCCCTTTCCTCACCTCTCAAAGAGTCAAGGTAACCCACTCCTTTTCACTGATGGTGAAAAGCTCTACCTCCTCTTTGTTATTCTGGAGGGGGCTTACTGGAATAGTGCCAGGGTCTATTGCTCCTGCTTTAATGACTTTAAAAGTTCTTGGGAAGAGCCTCTCGTGACCCTCTTTAAAAAGGGCATGATGATAAGACATCGGCCTAAAATGACTATGGAGGGACCCCAATCCCAACTTCTTCTTCCCACCTATAATGAACTCGACTGGCAATCCTTTCTTCATACCAGTAAACCTCCCTTTACTGATTGGCAGCAGTTCAGTGAACTCTCTAAAGGCCCAATTCAAGGAGACCTTTATATAAAAAATTCAAACGAAATGAGTATTTACTTAAGAACAACAGAGAAAGATCGTGCCATCCATCGCATGCATAGCTCTGATGGTGGTAAGACATGGCCTTTTCACTTTAAGACAACCATGCCTTGCCCTCTATCCGGTATCGCCTTTGAAAACCTTTATGAAGGCATCCAAGTAATGTGTTACAACGACACAACGGAGCACCAAAGAACACCTCTCACGATAGCCTTCAGCGACGATGGTTTTAAAAGCCTCAAGGCCAAGGTTAATATTGAAGAAGGCCCCGGTGAATTTAGTTACCCCTCTCTCCTTGTCGATCAGGCGAATATTCTGCACCTTCTCTACACTCATCAAAGAATAAGAATTGGTCACCGCTCATTTAACCAAAGTGAAGTAAAGTCCCTTTTTGAGCAACAAAATGGATAGTTTAAAAGACTTCAAGGGTAGACACCTTAGTAAAAATCTCTTTATCTTGGCCTCTGGTCCAAGCCTGGCCAACTATGATCTCAGTCCCCTCTCTCGTCGAATTACCATGGGCCTAAACAGATCATTTATGGCGTATCCTAACTCCTACTATCATTGTGTTTTTGACCACAGGCTTTTTGACCTCTACAAAGAAGAGCTTGACAGAGCACGTGTACTTTTTACTTTAGAGGATAGACCTCATGGCATTCCTCTTAAGTATCTTGGAGCAAGAGGCTTTAGCTGGGATTTAGAAAGTGGAATCTATTCTGGGTATACAATTAGTTATTTTGCCCTTCAAGTAGCCGTCTACATGGGCTTCGAGCGCATTTTCTTCTTAGGCTTAGATTTAAAGTTACTTGAAGATAAGACTCACTTCTTTGGCCATGATTACCATTCCAAGAACCACGATCAGACAGAGTTCCCAAAAATGCTTGATAGCTTTAACTTAATTGCCCCCACTCTTAAAGAAAGGGGAATTCAAGTTTACAACTGCTGTGAAAGTAGCAAACTTGAATGCTTTCCTTATATTAGTTTTGAGGACGCTCTCAAATACTAGAGTCGTCTACCTTAAACGGCTTTGGCTCCATTTTCCATCCCATCATCATAAATTGACCAAGAATGAGAATCGATAGGAAATTTAATCGCCTCACCATTATCAAGCTCACCTTCAATAATCAGATTGTCTCGATCTACTTTTGTAGGCTTGAAGAACTTAATCTTATGATCCCAGCCTTGATAACGGACTTTTAAGTTTGCTCTCAAAGGAGCTGATGATTCCCAAATTTCTCTCAGTGTTGTGCTATGCATACATCCTCCATGAAGCCTACTTACGGCTATTTAATATAGCGACTATTCTACATTAGCGAATTTTCGCTAAATTGCAAGGGTAGTTATTTTACTTATCTAGGGCGGAACCTTAGCCTAATCACATGATAAATTTAACCAAACTCATTTGCCTCCTCCTCCCTCTCACTATTGCTTCTTCCCAAGCAATAACAGTGGGAATACTGGACAGTGGAGTGGATTTCAGTCACCTCCAGTTAAGACCCCTTCAGTTCTTCAATATTTTTGAGTTTCAAAATGGCAGAGATAGTGATGGCAATGGCTTAATCGATGATTTCAGTGGCTGGGATGTTATTGAAGAGCGCAACACTCAGTTTTTGAGAAGCGACTACCCTAGCTTTAATGGCGACTTTAATAAGTATTATCAAATCAGAAAAAAGAGAAGTCTTGGAACCTCCTCAGAGGAAGAGGATAATTGGTACCAAGATAAGCGCGCAGATGATGAGTTCCAACAGAAGAGAAGCATTTTCCGTCGCTTCATTCATGGTACTCATATTGGTGGACTCGCTGTTGGCGCTCAAAAAAATCTAGGCCAACCTAATCATAGGATTTCACTGCTTTCAGTTCGCTATCTTGGGGACGCCACAAGTGGCAGGGCCTTAGAGCCAGAGTTTGCACCTAGACCCTACTTAAATGAAACAGAGGCGAGAGAATATATTCTGTCGTTTATTTCCCAATACCTGCAATGGCAAAAAAGAAAGCTCGCCTTCGGCGTTAAGGCCACTGCCCCCCACTCTAGAGTGGTCAACGGCTCCTTTGGTATTAGTCATAAGTACGCCCTATCCCTAGTCCATTCTTTTTGGGAGGCCCAGTTTGGAGGAGAAGCAAGCCGTGATAGTGAGAAGGCTTGGATTGAGTCAGCTAAGCAAACCTTTCTGACAGGCCTGCTCAGTATTACAAAGGAAGTCGTTCAGCTCTATCCCGAAGTTCTCTTTGTCTTCTCAGCTGGAAATAGCAAACAAGATACTGATACCTTTCTTCATTATCCCTCTGGAGTGAGTTGTGACCATTGCCTCAGTATTGGTGCTAGCTTTGGAAATGTCGAAAAGGCCAGCTTTTCAAACTTTGGGAAAAACTCAGTGAGTTTCTTTGCCCCTGGTGTCGCAATAGAGAGCACTATTCCAGACAATCAGTTTTTACCAGTCAATGGAACTTCCCAAGCAACACCTCAAGTCGCTTTTGCCGCAGCTTCAGTTTTAGAGCGAGCACGTAACTATTCGATTCCTCTGTCTGCCTCTGGTGCTCGCCAAATATTAATAGACACAACTGATAGATTAGAGAGTCTAAAAGATTTAGCCGCTGTCCCGGGTATCCTCAACCTCGAACGTGCCCTCACATTAACAAAGCTTATAACTCAACTAAGTTATAAGGATGCTCTGAAGAGGTCCTTTGAACTTATCCCCTATACTCAAAAGCGCCCTAAGCTCATCAAGGGCCACTCAGCTGTGAAACTCATAGAAGCAGACCCTCTGCTCTCTTTGTAAGAGCTAAAAGCTTTTAAATCTTAAGCAGAATAATTTTCCTCACCCCTTAAGCAAAGGCAATTTGGCCTCATAACTTCACCTCCATATGTCGATAGAGAGACTATAGGAATGGAAGAATACTGAACTTCCGAGGAGGCCAAAGTGAAAAAAAGCGTAGGACCGATAATTATTGGATTAATGGCAAGTGCACTCTATGGGTGTGCAGGCTCCTATCGAAGACCTGAGTCGATTGAATCGAAGATGGCACGCTTTCAACCTCACAACAATAACCCCAACAAAGTTCCAGAAATAGAAGTTTCACCCTCCCTAGATGTTAAAAGCAACCCAAGAAGAGGTCCTGCTTCCGTGGAAGCACCCGTTGAAGTAGAGCTCCCTTCAAATAAAAGACTCTACTTCGTCACTCTCTATGGACAATACCGTACCCTTTCTCAATTTATAGAGGGAGAAAAAGCACCTGAGCTTGCCCATTGCCCGAGTTTTCATAATACTCTATTGGGTTATAAAGAAGGCTTGCCACCTGCTCCAAAGAAATTACTCTCGATTGGTGAGCGTTATATTTCTCTTACCCCTGATAAGGTAGCGACTTACCCGGAGCTTTCTCTACCAATGACCATGGACTCAACAAAACCAAGACTCTATGACATTGTGAAAGGTCAGCCAGAAAATGCTCCTAAACTTATAAGTCATGCGCTCAAGCTTCATATGGCGAAAACCTACAAAGAACTCGAAGAACTCTGTGACAGCGGTACTTCTGAAAATTATTATAACTATGAAAACCTCACAACTCATATTCGCAGAGAAGGAGGCGCCTTTTCTCCAGGTCGCAGCTCACTTAAATCACTATTGAAAACCACTGTTTTTTCTAATATGAGTATTATCAAAAGTCTTGAGAGCACAGTTAAAAGAGGACGAATGCCTGCTTCTGCCACCGGAGCTCTTCTTGAAAATTATGAGTCTGGAATGATTAAAAGCCTAGGCATTGAATGGAGCCAGGCTTACTTTCAAAAAGTCGGTAAGAGTAACTAGATTTATTGAAAGACGTATAGCCTATTTCTCGAAGAGTAGGCTGCAAGCTTTTCTTCTCTCACCACTAATCTACCAAACAATGCTGAGTTCGCATGGCCAAAGTCAAAGCGCTCAATCTCGCGCTTAAGATCCATACTAAGAGAGACCAACTCTCCCCCAGTCGTGGCCACGGTTAAGTGATCTTTCCATAGGGCCAAACCAGTTATGCCATCAGTAGTGATTGTCTTTGAGGCGATAACCTTAAAGTCGTTATCAAGAATAACCACTTCACCTTCCGCTGTCCCAAGGATCAGGTTACCTTTATAAGTTATGGGTGCACGTGAAAGGTTATAAGGAACCCTTCTCATAATAAGCCCACCTGCAGGGTTAATAACTGTCATAGGTCCCGATTGAGAGCCGACAACAATATTCTTGCCGTAAAAAATCGGTTGGGTATCAACATCAATAAACTTCGGTCCATCAACGGCTTTTGTTTCCCAAAGGAGAATGCCCTCTTCAATACTAAAAGCAGCAACAAAACCATCAGCAAAGCCCACATAGACTTTATTATCTCTCACAAGAGGACGACTGACTCTTTGGAGTGTTGTTAAAAAAGGAACTGACCTCTTATAGGCCCAAAGAATTTTTCCCGTCAAAGCGTCAAGACAGACAACCTTATGATTACGAGTGTGAACAAGTAAACGACCATTAAAAAGCTGAGGTTGGCTCTCAACTGCAGCACCAACATCGACACTATAAAGAAGATTGCCACTAAAGCGATCGCGAGAAAAAAGCCTTCCCTCAACATTTCCGTAGATAACCATCTGCTTGTAGACAATAGGGGCCGCGTGATAATCACCACTTTCTTTCTCTGACCAAACTTTACGACCGTTCAGAGCTTCATAGGCTTCCATAGAGCCACTATTATTTCCGATATATAGAATGCCCTCTTCAATGACAGGACTCTGCAGTCCGATGGGAAGATTGCCCGTATCATGGGACACATCCATATTCTTTATCCAAATAGGTTTGAAGAACTTCGTAGCACTTTTAACGGGCTCAGGCTTGAGACCAAGCTTTGAACAGCTAAAAAGTGTGACAAGACCTATTGAAAGGATAATGAGATTTTTAAACATATATTTCCTGTGCCATCTTTTAGGTATAGTAACTAAAGCTCTTCAAGATAGAGACGGGCCATTTTTTTAAATTCAGCTTCTTTACCCTTCTCAATAACATACTCAAAAGAAGACTTTGCTTTTTCAGAATCACCTGTAGCACGATAAAGCCTACCGAGGTCGAGATAGATTTTACCTTCCATATACTTAGCTCCACCACCAAGAACTTTAGTGAGGTGATCGATGGCCTCCCCAGGCTTATTAAGGTCCTCTGCCATCGTTGCTGCGCGAATACCATAGAAGTAGTTAAGTTGAGGGTTGCTTGTTCTCTCAAGCGCCATCGTTATAAGCTCATAAGCTTTTTGATTATTGCCCTTGGCCGAAAGAGCATTTGTCACTTCCAAAAGGTAAGGTGCTGCACCTTCAAAACTGCCCATAGGCTGCCAAGTGGTTTTAAAGTCTTCAGTAAACTTATCTGCACTTAACTTACCTTCATTAAAAGGCTTAATATTTTCAGAAACTAAAGCATGCAAAGCTGAAGCATACTTATTTTCCTTTTCCGTTTTCATATTGTTGTAGATTCCATAACCAAAGATCCCAACAATAATAAGGGCCACAGCAGAAAGTACTGGAGTCTTATTTTCGGCAATCCAAGCGCCAAAGTCTGTTTGGCCTAGGGCCTTATCAACTTCGGATGAAGAAGATGAGCTTGTTTGATTCTGAGTCGTAGTGGTGCTGGAATTCATAAATTCTGTCCTTTGAAATTGTGCTAGGTGATTTTAGAAAATGGCCACTTAAGTTGTCAAAAATAGTAGGAAGATTTAACATATTAAATAACAATTTATCTGCAATAAGCTGCGCGACGTCAAAGGATTGGCCGTGAACTCAAAGTTTTCCATCACAAAAAGCACTATTATACTCCTCTCTCTCTTCTTTGGCCTGATGATATTATCATCTAAATCTCACTCCATGGATCGCCGTGGCAGGCTTGGAGTAGGCTTTGCCAATCAAATGAAAAATGGCCTGCCCAGTCTTAGCTTTAAGCTACAAAGATCAAAGAGCTTTGCCCTAGGGGGCCAAATTGGTTTTAGTAATGACGATAATGGGGGTGGCCATGCCGCGGCGCTCAAAGTCTATCGCAATTTTTTTGATGAACCTAACCTAACTTTCTTTGGTTCAGTACTCGGTGGCGTCATTAAAGAGAAGAGTAATGGAATCTCACAGTCGGGCTTTCAAGCTGACCTTACCATGGGCTCAGAGTTTTCCTTCCCAGGCCTTGAGTCACTTGGCTTTAGTCTCGAGTTTGGTGTCTCCTTCAATAAACTTGATGATTTTGTGGTCGAAACGGTTGGAAATAACTTTATCGTCTCTGCAGTTCATTTTTATCTATAATAGAGAAGTCTAGGATCAACACATAAAATGACGAAACTTAAGCTCTTCTTTTTTATTCTCCTTTTCTCTCCTTGTGTCTTTTCGCAATTTGAAAATGACCCCTTCGCGATTGAAGATGATAACCTCAATGTCGGTGGCGATATTTTTTCGGACTTTAATGAAGATATTGAATCTACTCAAATGGCAGAGGATGAACGCTTCTATCGCTATGGCCGCTTTTTCACCTTTCAGCTTGGAATTGGCCTCACGACTTTCGATGGCAATAGAGGAACCGCTTACGATAACGACCCTCCCACGTACAATCTAGGGGTCAATTACTTTCTCGATTTCCGTTCAAGCTTTGGCATGGGGGTTGAGTACTCTAAACATAACTTCTTTTTGCCTGAAGCAACCCTTGGCTTTGAAGGTCAAACAGAGGGTGTCGGCTTTATTGATGTCAGCATGATTCGCGTCTACTTTGCAGGTCGCTATTATATCGATACGGCTGACCTTGGTACGGCAATTACCTACTCAAACCCCTATCTCACGGCACGTTTGGAGTATTGGTACGTAACGAACAAGTTTAGTGACCAAGAAGGAATCATCGCCGACGATACTGGCGGCGGTATTGGAGTCGGAATCGGGGGCGGATTTGAATTCCCTATTAAGATTAAAGAGAGCTATTTGGGAGTTGAAGCTTTGTGGCACAGTGTGGCCTTTCACGATAAATTCACGCAAAACTATCGGCCACCGCGGGCCAATCCAGATGGCTTTGGCTATGAAGACCTAACCGGAAATGTTTATTCCCTTATCGTCTCCTACGTCATTAACTGGTAAAAGCTTTTTTTGAAACTCCTAAAATGTAACTTAAGGTAAGTTGTCGAAAAAACAATAGCTCTTAAATCGTTTTTCCCCCAAACCATTCAGGTTTCCCCTTAATATATCGTCAAAACCGATTTTAATATTTTAAACTATCTATTTTTACTAATATCTAATGACCGATAATATAGCCAAGTTAAATTATTAGATAAAATGTGAGGAGAGCCCAATGAAAAATAAAGTGACAGTTGCCTACGGTGATGGAATTGGCCCAGAGATTATGAAGTCTGTTTTGAAAATAATGGACAAGGCAGGGGCAAAGCTCGATATCGATACTATCGAAATCGGAGAAAAGGCTTACCTTGCGGGTCATACTTCAGGAATCGCCCCCAAAGATTGGGAGACGATTATGGAAAATAAGATTCTCTTTAAAGCGCCCATTACCACTCCTCAAGGGGGCGGCTATAAAAGTCTCAATGTTTCGTTAAGGAAAACTCTTGGACTTTTTGCTAATGTCCGTCCAGTAAAAGCCATCTCACCTTACATTAAAACTCATCATCCCAAGCTCGACACCGTTATCGTAAGAGAAAATGAAGAGGACCTTTACGCAGGAATTGAGCACCGTCAAACTCAAGAGGTTTATCAGTGCCTCAAGCTCATCACAAGACCAGGTAGTGAGAAAATTGTGCGCTATGCTTTTGAGTTCGCAAAGAATAACGGCAGAAAGAAAGTCACTTGCATGATTAAAGACAATATTATGAAGCTCACCGATGGTGTCTTTCATCAGACCTTTAAAGAAATCGCCAAAGAATACCCTGAAATTGAAAATGATCACTACATTGTCGATATTGGCATGGCAAGATTTGCTAATAAACCGGAAATCTTTGATGTCATCGTTCTCCCTAACCTCTATGGTGACATCATTAGTGATATTGCAGCAGAGATTATGGGCTCCGTTGGCTTAGCCGGCTCATCAAATATAGGGGCAGACTGTTCAATGTTTGAGGCCATCCATGGCTCAGCTCCTGATATCACAGGAAAAGATCTGGCCAATCCCTCAGGTCTCTTAAAAGGTGGCATTCTAATGCTAAACCACATGGGCCAAAGTAAAATTGCTGAAAAAATTGAAAATGCTTGGCTCAAAACTATTGAAGATGGCATTCATACAGCTGATGTCTATTCAGAAGAAACCAGTAAGAAAAAAGTTGGAACAGTTGAGTTTACAGAAGCCATTATTGAGCGTTTAGGCCAAATGCCAAAAGAGCTTCCAGCTGTTACCTACCCTGAAGAAACAAAGCCTATTAAAATTCAATTAAAGAAAGTAGAGCCAGTTAAAAAGACTCTTGATGGAGTTGATCTCTTTGTTTGTGAGAATGATAGAAATCCAGACACACTTGGCACTAACCTCAGCAAAGCCATAGAAGGCACTCCTTTTCAACTCATTATGATCACCAACAGAGGAGTCAAGGTTTGGCCTGATGGAAATCCTCATACTTTCTGTACTGACCATTGGCGCTGTCGCTTCATGGCAAAAGACAATTGCTACGTGACTAGTAAGGACCTTGTTGAACTACAAAGAATCGTTACCTTTAAAGACTTTGAAATTATTAAAACTGAGAATCTTTATAACTTTGCTGGAGAACTAGGCTACTCGCTTGGACAAGGGCAGTAGAAAAAAGAATTGGACAGGCTTCCTAATTTTTTAAGTCTTCTCATTATGGTCACCAAATATTTACCCAACAAACCCAAGGTGGCCATAAAGAGCTCAGTCATAGTCTCCTAAGACTGATACTAAAAAAATCGAGGAGAGAGAGGTTTGGAAGCCTATCCAAAAGTCTTTCTTCCTCGCATCCCCTAAGGGCTGCGTTAAAGAAGCATCGTTTTATCATAAAAACGCTCCGTGAAAACACAATTTTCCCTTATAAGCACATTTTACATCCTTCAATAAATAACATTTTCAAGGACTTGGGTCACTGCCCTAGTCAATAAGCAATAAAAACGCGAGAATTTAAGGGCTTATGAAATTGCAATTAACCCTCAACTCTTCGATGTCATCGAACGACTTGAGACCACTTCATTTAGACTTTAAGGTGCAAAATACCTCTATTGCCTTGAACTGGTGCGAAGCCCTCAAAAGGCTTCTCTTTAAACCTCACCTTCTTGAGAAGCATTACAACCATATGGGCTTTCCTACAGCTCATAGGAGTCTTGAGAATATTGCAAAGAGTATCCATGAGTGTGTAGAGGTTATTAATAATCATGGATGGAATGGACGTTACCAAATAACCAACCCTCTCACAGATAATTTCGGCCAAGAAGAACTCAATCAACTCCACCACCACTTTGAAACCTTGATAGGTCAAGTTTGGAACAGGGCCTCTTGGTTTGATGAGGCCACCCATGAGGCACAAGTCGCAATCCTTATGTTAAATAACTATATTCATGAATATGAGTATAAAAAGCGTGCGATTCAACGCTTAAAAGAGTTTGGTCGCGACCGTGTCAGTTCTTCCCTTGTCTGCGCTTTCACAGCAGCTGAGCGTTATGATCTCAGCAAACAAGACCTCAAGGAGTTTTCATTAGAGCGAAGCTTTGGAGATGTATATCTCCATTATTCTCAGTTAGGAAAGACTCATGAAGAGGCCTTTAATGATGATGATCAGATCGTTGGAGGCGAAAATATTCAGGGCCTGCGCTACTATAGTGGAGAGTTTGACGTTTATCTCGGCGAAGATTCTCATCAAGATTATCAAGTGGGTTATGAGAGAGATTTTAAAAATTGGATTAGTAAACAAGGTCTAGAACCTAATAACTCAGAACTGAGACTTGGAGAAATAAAAGTCGCCTCTCTAACCCCCAGAAAAAATCAAAAAGACTGGTCTCGAGGTGACTTCCAAGAGGCGATCGCCAAGAGAGATTCCTTAACCCATATTCGTTTAAAAGAAGGTCTAAAGAGTTGGCAAGCCCATTTCCCCTACTCCGCAGATGAAGTGAGGGAACTGATGATTCATTATTTTAAAAATGGAAGTTGGAAAAGTATTTAGTGTTTAAAGGTGCCATTACCAAAGTTCTTATACTCATCCACAATATCTCCAAGAGGTGAGTAACCATCTGCTCCCGGGACATCATTAACTTGAATATTTTCTTCACGCATTTTTTCTTCCACTTCTTGAAGACAGTTATTGAGACGATCTTGAAGACCACAAAGTTTTCTGAGAAAGCCACCTTCTGAGCGAAAGAAGCCTGTAACACTACCTATTGAGAAGCCCTCATCTTCAGCAACCTTCTCACAACCAAGTTCCTCATAATCAATACGAGTTTTTCCATTAAACCATTTCTCATAAAGCTCAGCATCTAAAGCATTATGAAGATCAGCAACCACTCTTACCGATTGGTAAGTTGTCATCGATCGGCCACCAGTATTCGTCGCTATCCCACCAAGATCGGCCTCACATTCATCGGCCCTCTTTTCATAGATATCTTCTAGTTCTGCCACCTTTTCTTTATTTTCGACTCTATTATTGAAGGACATATTTTCCAAATCATTGGCCGCATTACCTAAAGTAAAGTCCATGACAGCACCACTTCCGGCTGCAGCAATTATTGCAGGAATAGCAAAAGCGAGCGGTAAAATAGCATGAGCACTTTCAATGAAAGGAATATAATCCATCACAGTCTTCTTTCTTGTGAGGAAAATAAGCTCTCGAGAATGTTCTTCAAGGGATTTCTTATTGGTGAGCCGATAGGCTTCGCCATTTACCGTAAAGGTCTTAGAGATGAAATCAACCATTTTGATCTTCATCTTTGATCTTCCAACAAAGAGATAAAAGGCATTATCTTTATAGGTTATTTGTGCTTTATGTTTTCTTAAGGCAGTTATGACTTCCGTTAACTGAGCTGCATCTTTTTCATTAAGTTCACGTGGATAGAATTCTTCTACAGAATTTTGTGCACTCAGGTTACTATCAATCATTTTTTGAAAGGCCAACGCGCTCTTTTCACCCATCTCATCAACAAGTGTATTAATAAATGCTCTCGGTGTTGGAAGAGGCCTTTTCTTAAGCCCTTCAGCTAATTCTGGTGCCACGCCAAAAGTAGAGACATTACAAAAGAATAAAATTGAGCCTAAGAGCACCATTAGAGGTTTTTTCATAGTGGCTTATTCGGCTACTTGACCAAAAAACTTAAGTATATTTTGTTGGCTTTACCTATACTTAAGTAGTTAAAAATAAAGAAGGTGGCCTATTAAAGACCACCTTCTCTGGCAAAGAGGGACAAAACCAAGGAATCACCCCTATTGCTAGGGGCGCCGGTTATTCGTAGTGAGATATTGAAGTAAATAGTAGGGGTAATCGAGACTGTTCTTATTAACAAAACTTCTCGAGCTTCCCCCCTGACCTGCCGGCCAATTGTGGCCTAGACCCGTGTTTTCGATAACACTGACCACGGGGCTCTTTCTCACAAGAGAAAGGCTACCAAAGCCAGCAGGACTTTTTCCTGGAAAGACTTCCGGGTTAAATGACTCTGAACCATCTGCCCCATAAATCTGAGACAAGGCTTTTCCATTTATACGATTGTAATCAGGTGCCACCAAGAAGTCGTTATTTCCATAGATAATGGAAGCAATCTGACTGTTGAAGTAGCGAGCTTTATCTCCGGCAAGCTGGCGGCAATTGGCCATTACCTGGTCGACCGAAATAGTGGCACGACTTATTTGTCCTGAGTTTGTTCCCACGCTTGGCCCGGCATTAAGACCGAGTCCTGAAAAGATATCGGGGGCCAAGCAACCAAGAACGAGAGAGAGTCCACCACCAGAGCTTAGGCCACTAACAAAGACTTGGTCTGCATCGATAGAAAGCTCTGTAATAAGCTTTTCAGTCAGGTCAATAATGAAGCCATTATGCCTATTGGAGCGTGTGTGATCTAGACCGTAGTAATCCCAACATCCTGCAATGACTCCGCCTCTTGGGACTTCTGGAATCGCCACGATAACTTCAAAAGTATCAGCAGCACTTGGCCAATTACCGTGGTCTCTTAAAATAGTGCCTTTTTGGGCGCACCCATGAAGGTTGACCATTAAAGGATAGCGCTTTGAAGAAGAGTAGCCTTTTGGGAGATAAAGGTGAACGTCACTACCGAAATAGTTCTTAGTTTCCCAAGCTGAAGATATATTCAGACTCAATGTGATAAAGGTAAAGGCCAAGAAAAGACGCATAGTGGGTTCCGTTAGAGTACAGAACCATTTTTATACGTACGTACAATTATGTCAATACGGTCGTTCTCTTTTTTTGAATAAACGACCGACTCAACGCAATGCTTACCTTTTAGCGATTAATCTTTTTCATCCGTTTTTCAAGATCGGTCCCAGTCCTAAAGATTAGGTGAACCGGAGTATTGTCGAACTCAAAAGTTCTTCTCAGACCATTTCTCAAGTAGCGTTTGTAGTTCTCAGGGATCCCGCGCGACCGATTCGTGAAAAAGAGAAAAGTAGGAGGACCGGCTTTTACTTGTGAGCAGTACTTAACTCTAAGCCTTCTTCCTCCAGACTTATTAACTGTGACTGGGTTCTTCTCAACCATTGAGAAAATATAGCGGTTAAGCTCCCCTGTCGGGACCGAGCGCTTTCGCACAAGAATTGTTTTTGCTATGGTTTTTTTAAGACGCTTAATCCCCGTTTTATTCTTGGCCGAAATGGGAACAATGTCACAAAAGCTCAACCAGGGTACTTTGAAGCGCAGGTCGTCAAGCCACTCTTTTCGCTCTTTATCTGTTTTGAGTTTATCTTTTAAGAGGTCCACCTTATTCATACAAACAATAAGGCTTTTTCCTTTTTCAAGAGCAATATCCATTAGACGCCGATCTTGATGACCAATGCCTTTTGTTGCATCAACCATAAAGATAATAATGTCGCTTTCCGTAATACATCTTAGAGACCTAAAGACGGACTGGTTTTCAACAAAGTCTTTAATAGAACTTTTTCGCCTAATCCCTGCCGTATCAACAAGATGAATAGAACGCCAGAAATTGCCAACGACTTCGTCTTCGTCCTTGCCTGTCCCTTCAGACTGACCTTCTTCTAAAGACTCAGTTTTTGCGGCCTCAAAGATCTCCTCAGAACTTGTGGCCATCAACTCGTCTTCTTCAGACGCTTCAAAAACTTCTTTTTCAATGTGCTCTTCATCACATAAGTCGCCCTCCAACTCTTCTTCAAAGAACTCTCCGATGTCGGATGATTCTTCTTCTAGGTAATAAGAGTCAAGAATACGAGAATAGACTTCCGGGTTATTGGCCCTAAATTCTTCATATTGCTGAAAGAGCATTTTATCGTCTTTATTTCCACTAAGCTCCCCTTTTAAAAGAAGAGCTTCTTCGCCAAAGAAAAGGTCGAAGTAACCTTCAATGGGATCAACTGTTGTTCCTGGTATATCACTCACAAGGGCGCGCTCAGCTCCTACAAGCTGATTGAGAAGAGTCGATTTACCAGCGTTAGGCGCACCAATAAGCGCCAGTCTCGCCACCACGTCCTCTCTTGGCGTCACGCCTTGAGAAAGCTTTCCTTCTTTTGGCGCCTCTTTAGAAAAGCCAACTGCTCTTTCGTGCAGTCTCTCTTTAACAGTTGTAATTCCTAGATTGTGAGCAGCGCTCACAAGAAAATAATCATCAACCGGAATTTGATAGAAGTCGACTTCCGAGCCGGCTTGCTTGTCAGTGTCATACTTGTTCATGAGGAGCCAAAACTCCTTGCCCTGAGAGCGAATAAACTTAGCAATCTCCTGGTCAAAAGGAAGGGCGCCTTCTCTGACATCCACAATCATCAAAACAAGGTCTGACTCGCCTATCGCCGTTTTTGCATGACCAGTCATAATATTAAAGAATTTGTCTCTATTTTCTTCAGTCTCTTCGATACGATCAGGATAGAAACCACCTGTGTCCACCATAATGACATCACAAGGCTCTTCATTTCCAAGGGCATTTAAAGTGGTAATCCCATAGTGACGATCTCTTGTGACCCCTGGCTCATCAAAGGTAATGGACTTATGCTGCTTACCCATGAGCGCATTAAAAAGGGAGGACTTCCCAACATTAGGTCTACCGATAAGGCTAACTACTAAATTTCTATTTTTTCTTTGCATGACTATTCCTAAAAACTCATTTTTAATTATCTTTGACGCCAAACCCTCGTGCTATTGTGAGCACGTGGTAGTCCAATCTCTTCAAGAACATAATTATTCTTAAACCACTTTGGAGACACTTTTACGTGGAGGTTTAAGTGCACTTGACCACCAGTCATCGCCTCAATCTTAAGGCGCGATCGTGTCCCAATCTCCTTAATCATGGCACCACCAGACCCTACAACAATCCCTCTTTGAGAAGGCCTGTTAACCAAAATAGAGGCCGAAATATGGGATTTCCGATCCTCGCCTTTATCCGCAATATCTTTAAATTCATCAATGAGAACCGCGACTTCATAAGGAATCTCATCCTTTAAAAGTTGAAAAGCTTGCTCACGAATATATTCAGAAGCGAAGAAACGCTCATTCTTATTTGAAACAGATCCATCTAAATACATATGAGGACCAGGTTGTGCACGATCACAGATATCACCAGTAAGGATGTGCATATTTGTGCCTTCTTTAGAGGAGATAACATAGAACTTCTCTGCACTGACGACTTTTTCTTTAATTTTTTCAAAAATTTCTGCCAATGGGAGCTCCTCCGCATTTTCCACTCGGTCGGCTTTAGTAAAAAGAATCCAAGTAGGCCCTAGCTTCTTCTCAACCAAGTCAAGAAAGTTTTGAACCTGAGGTAAAACCTCTCGTGAGAGATCAAGCAGAAGCAGATTAAGGTCAGCTCCTTCAGTCCCCTCAATGGCTTGGTCGTTAAGACGCTTATTAAATTCAATATTGGAGCGGTGAATACCGGGAGTATCAACGAGAACAACTTCTGTATGGTCTACTGTAAAAACGCAATGAAAGCGGTTTCTTGTGGTCTGAGGCTTATGAGTGACGACACTCAAGTCCATTCCCATAAGGTAATTAATCATCGAGCTTTTTCCAACATTTGGGGCGCCTAGCACAGAGACCATGACGGATTTATTGTGGGGGTGTTGATCAGTTAAAAGCATTTTTGTTCTCCAAATTACAGATTAATTTTTCACTACTTTCTTCTTATATTTTTCTTTAATTAAAGCATCTCTTGCGGCCATGACTTCAGCCTTCTTTTTACTGGTGCCGTTTCCAAAGCCAACACAGGCTTCATTAACAAAGACTTGAGACTCAAAGCCAATTCCATCATCAGCTTCAATAGAACGATAAATAGGAGTCTCTTTAAAGAGCTCCAACGTTGCTTCTTGAAGGTTCGTTTTTGGGTCAAAGAGCTTGGCCCTCAGATCATCAATTAAGGGAAGCTCGTCTCCACGATTTTCATCAAATTGCTCAACCCACTTTTCAACTAAAGTAATAGTGTCGCCTTCATTGATCAAAGAAACGGCTCCAATGATTGCTTCGAAGGCATCAGCAATAATGGCCTCTTCAACAGTTTCTTTCTTTGCCTCTCCCCTACCTAAGAGGATCATGGGAGCAAGCCCTATACGGTGCCCCCACAGAGCAAGAGTAGACTCGTTAACTAGACAGCTACGTAATTTTGAAAGCTCTCCCTCCGTCTTATCTGAAAATTCCAAAAAGAGCTTTTTAGAGAGAACGGCATCCAAAATGGCGTCTCCTAAGAACTCAAGGCGCTCGTTATCACCCCATGGCCAATCAGGGTTTTCATGAGCAAATGATGAATGAGTCAAAGCCTGAAGGATGAGTTCAGGCCTAGATTCGTATGATGAATAGAGGTCGATTGATTTAAGCCAGTGCACAAAAGGCGTGTGTTCCTCAATAAAATGGTAGGTATCATGAAGACTCTTATTCTCGTTTTTAGGAGACTGCTTCTCCTGATAAGGAGCTAAATAGTCGAGAAATCGGGATTCCATAACAATTGGTCCTATGATTCTATTAAGGTCGTCTTGATAATAAGCAAAGCTTGCTTTTTACCCTGTGCACAATATTCAAATGTAGCGGTACTCTACCCCTGTTAACTCAAAGCGACAAGTACATCTGTTAAAAGTTGTATAATTTTCACTCCTTAGCTACCATAATCACACTCGAAAACCCTAACAGAAAAGCAGGTATGGCCATTTCTCAAGGATCATCAAATGAACCCCTCGCCCAAGATGGCCAACTCAATCAAGACCTCATAGGCTTGCAAAAGAGCTTCTTTAGCCACTTGCAAAGTAAAGGGAGAAGTACAAATACGCTTAAAAATTATCGTACGGACATTGAGTGTTTCAACTCTTACCTTAAGAGGGAAAAAGCCAAGATAAGCCTAGGTGCCCTCGATATTCCTTATGTGCAGCAATACTGTGCCTACTTACAAACTCGCTACAATTCAGACAATAGCCGAAGGAGAAGAGTTCAGGCCCTACGCCTCTTTTTCGATTTTCTCGTGCAAGGAAATGTTGTCGCCTCAAACCCTGTGCGCAACATCCCCACCAGCCCAAAATTTCTTGATAAACCAAGGCCCGCCCCCTTCATTGACCTTAAGACTCTTTGGCAGTATCTCCTTGAAGAGGGCAATAGCAAAAGTCCAATGACCAGACTTTTGGCAAGAAGAAACCAAGTTATCTTTCTTCTCATTTACTCAGGCGCCTTAAAAGTTAGTGACCTCTCAAAGCTCAAAACTAAGCATATATATCTTCCTCAAAATGAAGATGAAGATCCGAGAGTTCTGGTGACACCACCTAAGAGAGACCCCTATACGGTACCTCTTTGCCAAGCCTTCGTGCCTGTTTATGAGGAATATAGAGAAGAGCTGAACTCACAAAGGGAAGAAAACAATCTTTCCTTTGAGGAAGTTCTCTTTAATGCCAACCCCTATCGCATTTTAGCAGGGGGCTTAAGTGCGAGAGGGATTGAAATCATATTTGAAGATTGGCGTGGTAAACTCATGGTTGAAGTTACTCCTAAGTCATTACGCCAAGCTTGTATTTTTTCATGGCTTTCACAAAAGCATGGTGATGGAATTATTAAAGAGTGGATGGGTGTTGCCCCGTCATACAGTTTAAAGCTCTATAGAGACCACTTGCCTCAACATGCATACACGAATCAGTTTTTGATGGAGCTTTATTACCACTATAAGAAAAAACATTATGCCCGCACTTAAAAAAGCAATCCTTCCCCTATTTATTTTATTTCTTATTGCTTTCTTAAGCTTTGGTACTCTTATCAAGAAACTGGCAGGAGACTTTGAGCATGATATTGCCAGAGCAAAGAAGAAGCTTAGTCCGGAAGCAAAGACCTTAATTGATCAGACTTTTAGCGGTTTAGAAAATAGCTGTGTGGTTGACTTTCACGTTCATGCTGTAGGCATTGGGGCCAATAATAGTGGCGCTTGGATAAATCCCTCTATGACGAGTCTTCTTGCTCCTAAGCACTTCTTCAAATATAAAATCTACTCCTCTGCTAGTGGAATATCAGGCCCTCTTAATGCCGATACTGAGTATATTGACCGCCTTGTTTCCCTTCATGAAGCAGAGCCAAGACTTGGAAAGCTTCTCCTCTTTGCTTTTGACTATCACTATGATGAATCAGGAAAAAAAGATCCTGCTCGCTCAAGTTTTCATATTCCTAATGACCATGTTCTCAACGTGGCGGCTAAGTATCCTCATATTTTTATACCTGTGGCCTCCATTCACCCCTACCGAAAAGATGCACTAGCAGAGCTCTATAGGGTTGCTGCAAAAGGTATTAGGTTTATTAAGTGGCTACCAAATTCCCAAAGAATCGATGCCCTTGATGAACGTTCTTTAAAGTTTATGGAGGCCATGAAAGACAATGACATGACTCTAATCACTCACACAGGGCATGAAAAGGCCGTTGAAGGTGAAGAATTTCAAAAACTAGGAAACCCACTGCGCTTTAGAAAAGCCCTCGATATGGGGGTTAGAATTATAATGGCCCACCTCGCCTCTCTTGGTGAATGCGTCGACCTCGACCGACCTCAAAATGGAAAGCTAAGCTGCTTCCAGGCCTTTGTCAGACTCATGAGCGAAGATAAGTATAAAGATAACCTCTATGGAGAAACGTCAGCGATCACCCTCTACACAAGAATTGGTGAACCTATAGACTTTCTCCTCAATAATCCAGATATGGCCCATCGCTTTGTTCATGGCAGCGATTATCCCCTCCCCGCTATCAATGTCCTTTATCGCCCTGACCAAATGAGAGAGCTTGGTTATATTACTGAGCTAGAAGCGAAACTCTTAAAAGAAATTTACCGCTATAATCCGCTTCTTTTTAATTTTGTCACCAAGAGAATTATTAAACATCCAAAAAGTGGAGAGCAGTTGAGGGCCAAACTGTTCACTGGCAAGGAGTTAGTTTCATGCAAAAACTAGACTTTACACCAGTAAGAATCACAACCATTAAAGCCGAAAGAGAAGTACCATTCTCCTTATTTATATATTTTAAAGATCAATACTTGGAATACTTAACTCCCGGCAATGCCATTGAAAAAGGTAAGTATAAGAAACTCCGACGCCAGAAAATCACAAAGTTCTTTATTAAGTCTGAGGATGAGAGTGGTTATCAAAAGTTTCTAGATGACTTTCTCGAACAAACTCTAAACTCTAAAGATACCTCCGTTGATGACAAGGTAGAAGCCGTTTCGGGTCAAAGTGAAACGGCCATGGAGCAGCTGAGTAAAGATCCTGCAAGTGAGTCCTCTTTCAATATGACAAGGAAGGCCGCTAAAAACCTGCAAAAGCTTATCTTTGAAAATCCAGAAGCACTAACAAGAATGTTTGGCCAACAGTCTGAAGCAGGGCCTATCATTCAGCATTGTATAAATGTGGCCATCCTCTCCATTAAGTTTGCCAAGAAGAAAAAAATTGATGATGAATCTATTGATTACCTTTCAACTGCCGCACTAATGCACGATATTGGACTGATACAAGATGAGTCGGATGAGATGAGAGAGCTCTTCAATAAACCTAAAAGTGAACTCGGCCCAAAAGAGAAAGTTACCTATTACGCTCACTGCAAAGGTGTCGTAAAGATGCTATCAGAGAGACCTTATATAAATAATAAAGTCATCGAGATGATCGAATACCATGAGGAGAACCTTCAAGGCTCTGGCCCTCATAAGAAAGGCAAACTAACCAAGCCCCAAGAAATCTTATCTATGGTTAACAGTTATGATAAGAAAATTACCGCAAAAAGCTTAAGCCCAGCCGCGGCGATTAAAGAAATGATGATTGATGAACTTGGAAATTATAATCTAGACTTGCTTAATGACTTTCAGGCTTTCCTCAAAGAAGAGAAAATAATCGGTTAACGAATGCCAGCCTTATTAAACTGATTAATAAGCTTATCAAGCTCAGCAGTTGTTGTGGTTTTTTCTTTCCCTTTTTTTTGTTCTTCTTCATCAAAAGAGCAAGATGAGCGGTCAATATGCTTTAACTTATCATTAAGCCAAATCAAGCGGTCATTAAAAGTTTTTAAATTAAAGTCATGCTCATTCTCTCCTGTTCTCACATTGCCCACAAGAACTTGGAGAAGATCAGTTAAATCAAAGAGAACGCCCCCGACAACTTCTTGCAGAGAAGGGTTTCCAGCTTGAGAACCTTTATAGCCAATGATCTTTCCCATCTGACAAAGACTACCAATTTCATTGAGTCCCAGAGTTTTAGCAGCCCCCATTATTCTATCAATAGTTTGCCCATATTTTTCGAGGAGATCACCAGCACTTGGGTCCTCTTCAAAAGTATCGAGATAATCATTAAGTTCCTCAATCAATGAATCAGATTCATTACAAAACTCAATAACGATTTCTTTCATATCCGGGTCATTAATATCAATCATATCAGCACCTGCATTATGCCGCGATGGCAGTATCCTTATCCTCAGAGTCCTCTAAATTATTGAAAACCAGAGTACCTTCTTTGGGCTTTATAAGTCGGTCGATATCAATAACAGAGAAGATTTCTTCATCAATTGTTAGAGTACCTCGTATCCCTTCCCTATCAGAGTAAGCTTCTTCTACCGAGTCAGAGGAGGAAGCTATATCATTAAGTTCCTTTATAATGGCACCATAGAGTTTCTCATTATAGTTAATGACGAGAACACTAAGAACCTTGTCCTCTTTGGATAGGTCCTCTAGGTTAACCTTTGTCATCCCCAATAGGCTCTCAACATATAAAAGAGGAAGAGAATTACCTCGATAACGGACAAGGCCTCTTTCTCCAGTAAATTGAATGTCTTTTGTGCGTATTTCCTCAAGTCGATAGACCCATTCCAATGGTATGGCACAATGGGGCATGCTCTCAAGAGAAAAGCGCATAAAGTCGCTGCTATCTTCTGAGGAGACCTGATTTTCCATAAAGCGGGAGTAATCCTCATCTATATCTTTTTCAATCCCATATCTCTTTGCAATTCCTTTACAGTCAAGAATCATCGAAAGAGCTCCGTCGTCAGCGAAGGTTGAGCCTAAGAACTCTCCTATATTAAAATGACTGCTTAACTTTTTAACAACAATTTCTTCAATATCTTCAATGGAATCAACTAAGATTCCGTAGCGAAACCCTTCACCTTTAACAATGACGATATTTTGTAATTCACTAATATGGCTTTCATTCGTTAACTCTAGTGTTTCACCGAGGCCAACAAGAGGGCATAACTCATTATGATGCTTTAAAATATGACCACCAGAAATGGTATGGATCTGTTGCTCATCTTTAGTCTTGTCATAGAGAACTACCTCATCAACATCATCCAAGGGGATATTAAATTTTTGGTTAAAGCTACCCACAAGTAAACTTTTAATTATTAATATAGACCTTGGGATAGGAATAATTAAGATGAACTTGGAGCCCTCACCAACTTTAGAGTCAATTAAAATTTTACCTCCAAAATCCTCTATCGAAGAGCGCACCATATCCATGCCCACGCCTCTACCAGAAACACTTGTCACTTCTGTATTTGTAGAAAATCCTGATTCAAATATAATTGAATAGATTTTTTGGTCGGACATTTTCTCCAATTCTTCTTGAGAATAAATCCCTCTTTCAAATGCTCTTTTTTTCAGGAAATCTTTATTAAGGCCTTTCCCGTCATCAATAATTTCAATAACAATATCTTCTCCAGTTTCATAGGAGTTTAAAGTTAATTTTCCTTCTTTAGGCTTACCAACTCTCTCTCTCTCCTCTGGTGATTCAATACCATGATCCACTCCATTTCTTAACATATGAACAAGAGCACCATTAAGAAGCTTTGCTACTGTAGTGTCTATTTTTAAATTATCTCCTTCAATTACGAAGTCGACTTCTTTATTGAGCACTGAACAAGAATCTCTTACGACTCTTCTCATTGGCCGATAGACATTTTCTATAGAAACTTTTTTCATCTCAGAAATTTGATTCTGTAAAATGGCAGAAACTTTTTGCATTTCAGCAAGGCTTTCTCCCAACTGGTCAATGTTTTTATCTCCTGGAAGTTTCGTCTGAACTTTGCTTAGAGTTTTAAAAATAGAGTTTCTAATTACTGTTAATTCCCCAGACATTTCAAGAAAGTCAGCAAGAAGACCTTCTGAAACTGAAACCTTTTCGTCCTTTCCTTTCTTTTCTTTTCCATCACTTTGAGGAGATGCCCCACCTGTACTATCTTGTGCCTTCTCCACATTTTCTGTTACAACATCAGCTGAGAAGTCTTGATCAAATATTTTTGCCCGCTCTTCCATATCTGTTGGAAAGGGTTTAAATGTTTCAGCAATTGAATACAACTCTTTTAATTGGTCGAGTCCTTTTAAAAGTACGTTGATGACATTCTTGTTAGCAGAAAGTTCATTTTCCTTAACTCTCGTAATTAGATTCTCATACTGGTGAGCATAGGCAGAAACCTCATTAAGGCCAAGACAGCTTGATGTCCCTTTAATTGTATGAAGTAGTCTAAAGTAGGTATTCACGGCTCTCATGTCATGAGGGTCTTCTTCAAGAGAGAGGATAAGATCCTCAATTTCTTCTAACATGGGTTTTGTTTCTTGAAGAAACTCAGTAATCATTTCTCGATCTTCTAAGATCGACTCTATTCTCTCTTTCCCTTCTTCATTAATAAGATCTAATATTCGCTTTTCATCAACGGGCTTTTCAATAAAGCTCGAAACCCTAAGCTTCATACCCTGAACGGCCATTTCTTTATCGTAAAAACCAGTAACGAGAGCGAATGGAATATCATCTAGCCCAAGATCAAGCATTTTGGAGCGAACATCAAAACCATTCATCTCTGGCATTTTAAAATCACTTATCACTAGCGCAATATTTGTAGAATGTTCGATAAGAAAGTCAAGGCCGTCTTGTGGCTTATTAAAGCCAACAAATTCAAAATCAGACTCTTCCAGAAATGAGCTATAGAGACTAAGAATAGATTCTTCATCATCAATAAAAACAACTTTAAATTTGATTGTCATTTTGACTCCGGATAACAGTTATACCTTCTGTTTATCGGCAAAAATGTCAGGAAATATAAATAATTATGTCTTAGTAATTTACTAGGCTGCTATGCCGGGCACTTTACCAAAATGGAAGACAAAGATGGCCTCTATAACCTCTTTTGAGAGAGGCTTCTTAAGGACATCATAGAATCCGAGAGTCCTGAATTTAATAACCTGAACATCACTAAAATCATTAGCAGACAATAGGTAGAGAGAGCAGTCATTAAAGAGCTTGGCTTCAGAGAGCTTTATAATAACGTCATCACCATTAAAGTTAGGCATAAGATAATCTAAAAAGACCAAGTCTGGTCTCTCCATTGCTATACCATCAATCCCCTCTTGAGGGTCTTGAAAGCAAATCACCTCAACACCATAGGGTCTAAAAAGCTTTGAAACTGCTTTTAAAGCTATTTTGTCGTCATCTATAAGCACTATTTTAAGAGTTTTTTCAGTCATAC